>Ga0137308_101573_pt1 | contig 20935 bp, 20 predicted proteins | sample Inofrocosms_June_FD_97181 | JGI IMG/M metagenome (GOLD analysis project Ga0137308, IMG submission 97181) | Mouse cecal microbial communities from Vienna, Austria - N-Acetylneuraminic and N-Acetylglucosamine D2O microcosms_June | ecosystem: Host-associated > Mammals > Digestive system > Large... | reverse complement strand
GAAATTTTTGCGAAGATCGACGATGACATCATCACTGTCACCACAGTTTTCGCAAGAGCGTAAATGCTATTCCTATGTCGGGATTGTGGACATCCCAACGGACGAGGAAATGCGGGAAATGGAACAGGAATATATGCAGCGTACCACACGTCAAACCGCCTGAATATAGGCGTGGCAGGAGAAAATCTATGCTCCTGCCAGTACATATCTATTTTTATCCCTATCTGGTTTAACCCATAATTAATTATACTATAGATTGCGGACTCTTCGGAGCCCGTTTTCTGTTTTTGGGGTATAAAAATGGAGCTGCTGCTCCAGTAGATTATTCATCTACTTTTGCAACAGCCCCTTTCATTTTCTGCATAATGGAAGCCGCCCATTTTTGAGCGGCTTTTTCTGATTTGACTACCGAAAGGCAGCCGAATTTTCATCTGACCGCCTTTCTCATTACTTCCATTCCCCTATTTCACGCTTATATCCACAAAGAAATCATATTCATGTTCATCTAAGCTGTTAAAGTTCAGATACATATTGCCTGTCATATCCTCGTCTACCACATAAAGCACCGTATATTCCAGTGTCTCCCCCGGCTGTATATCACGGTAGAAGAAATGGTTTCTGTTCTCTCCGGTATGCTGCGGCTTATCTACCCAGACCGGAGAAGCCTCTGACTGTATCAGGCCATGATCCTGATCCACTGCCTCTGTGTAGAAATCAGGATATTTGTAAGTACCGTCAGCCTGTGCTTCCATCCAGCTCAGCCTGCCCGCGCCCATCCAATAATCTACCGTTTTCTGTGACTGGTTTTCCGCTTTAAACTTCACCTCAAGAATTTTCTGTCCTGTTGTCTCCCGTGAGACTTCCTCCATACTTTCCTGAGCGCAAGTCATTCTCTCATAAGCCTTCAATGTCCCGTCCTCATTTACCCAATAGGACATCTCTCCGTCATAATCAAAGAAATTCTCTTTTGCATAGCCTTCTACAGAATCTACCAAGCGCGCACTCACAACTGTCGTCTCCACGCCGCTGTGAATCTTGTTCTGGAATACCTCTCCAATCTGAGCCACCTGATCTGCGCCTGCTCCTTTTGCCCGGGCTGCTTTCTGCCGTGCTTCATACTCTTCTTTAGCTGCATCCTCTTTCGCTTTCAGTTCCTTATCTACATATTCCAGCGGCTGGCTCTCGTCTACTGTTACATCCAGATTGTCTGCCACCTTCTTCAGCTCATCCATAGGAATATCATTTCCGCCGTACACAACCACGATATAGCCATCTGTCGGATTAAACAGATAAATCCTCTTATCAAATCCATACTGAGTTCTGCTGCTATCAAAATCCAGTGTGAGCACATGGGCTTCCATATTTGCCAGTGTAGTTTTTTCCAAATCTTTCAGATTCTCCACCTGTAGGAACTCTGCTTCTGCATTCAGCCATGCCGCATTGACCTCACATATGGAAATCCCGTTTTTGTGCTCCCCATCCTTATCGTATTTTCCCTCTCCATACTCTGTATACCCCTCCGGGATATATCCCGGAACTGCTTTCACCTCACAGGGAGTCAGTTCATAATTCATCTGAAAATCATAGGAAAGTTTGTTCTCCTGCTCTACTGTTTGTTTTGTAAAAAATCCGTTTGCTGCAAGCACTCCCAGAGAAGTCACTGCAAGCATAGCTGCAGCCGTTCCCACCAGAAGCCATTTCCTGTAGGAACGTGTTCTTGCCGGCCGGTATTCCTGCCCGCTCAGGCTACTGTACGCACCGTATACTTTATCATTCACTTCCTCTGGAAGTACCAAATCCTGCCTCAAAATCCGTTTCATTTCTTTTTCGCTATATCCTTTCATACGTTCTGCCCCCTACGATAATATTTTCACCTTGATATTCCTTTGCAAAACTCCTTCTCGCCCGTACAAGCCGCGTTTTTACAGTATGCTCATTCAACTCCAGAAGCTCTGCAATCTCCCGGGTATTAAACCCCTCCACATAGTAAAGAATCAATAGCGTCCGGTACTTTTCATCCATCGATTTCAGAAGCTCCATAAACTCCAGATTCTCCTGTTCCATATCTCTTCCCTCTGCTTCGGGCAGTTCATCCATCAGGCAAAGTTCCCTGTTCTTTCTAAGAATATCCTTACATTCATTAATCAGAATCCGTATCATCCATGTTTTGAAATACTGCGGCTCACGCAGCGTTGCCAATTTTTCATAACAAATAAGTATCGTATTCTGCATAGCATCTGCTACATCCTCTTCATGGTGCAGATAAGACTTTGCCACTTTGTACATCCCCTGCTTATTCATCTCCATTAGCTGCACAAAGGCTGCTTCATTCTTTTTCTGCGCCTTTACCACCAAATACCTCAACCGGAAAACACCCCCTTCCTATTTTGTTTTTCCTTACACCTATTAGACGGTATACATTCGAAAAAGGATTCACGAAAAACAAATTTTTATCAAAACCCGCGGAACCGCCAACAACCTTTGCTTTCTTTTTCAATTCATTCTGCAGGATACCCGGCCTCTGTTATATATTTACGATTTCCTACATGTACCAGCTGTTTTCACCCGTCTTTCCCAAATCATTACTTAAATAAATTTCATTTTCTTCAGACACAATACGGTCAATTTCACAGAGGAATGAAATCTTCAAAATGCAGTGGTAATTGAACTGGTTCATAATATAATCTTAAGTAGTAACCGCTCTCCATTTTTTGCAGAAAAAAGAGGGCAATCCCTTAAGTCACTTCATGACTTTTGAGACACCCTCTTCCTATTCTTCTATAGCATTCACTGCTATTCTAATCATATAAAAATCGGAGTGACAAGATTTGAACTTGCGACCTCTCGGCCCCCAGCCGAGCGCGCTACCAAGCTACGCCACACTCCGATGCAAATAATTATATCAAAATCTCCGTCAAATAGCAAGTGAAATTTTGTAGAATTACAAATGCGGAAAGAGGAGCTGATGCTCCCCTCTCGAATATCTTCTATTATTATTTTCTAATTTACGCATATTTCCTGTTCCGTTTCCGGCTCTAGCCACCATTCCGGCTGCTCTTCCGTTTTCACCTGAGACTGCATTTCCAGCACCTTCTGCGTTTCAGGCTGCGACGGCGTCTCAGGCTGTGTTTCAGGCGGCATTTCAGGTTCCGGCACTGGCAACGGCTCCGGCTCCTCTTTCAGCGGTCCCAGCAAATCATTAAGAACCTGCTCCGCCGTCATTTTCTGATAACCGTCCGGGTCTGTCATAATCGATTTTCCGCTTACATTCCAGCGCATTTGACAGAAATGGCTCAGATACTTTTCGTCTCTCAGCCGATGGCTGAACTTTTCACTCCACTTTGGAAAATACTGCTCCATATATTTCTGCGCCAGTTCTGCTGCCTCGCTTTTCGTCCTTCCATCCGGCGCCACCGTTCCTGACAGCTGAACTCCCTGGCTTGAGGATGAATGCAGCGCTACTACGCTGCCGTCTTTACACTCACCAATCACAATCCAGACATGTCCGCAGTCACTACAAGCGCTGCTCATGATATCTCCAGGCTTGTAATCCTTCACACTTGCCCGCTTGATATATTTCCCCCAGCCCCTGGAAGCATAATTCCGCGCCATATCTTTTGCCGACATCACATAGCCATTATTTCCGCTTTTGGTATTCATGATATTATAAATCGTCCAGCCCACATACCCTGAGCAGTCCAGCCCGTCATGCCGTTGATACTGCGTATTGATATAGTTATAATCCTTTGTCTGGGCATTAAAAAATCTTGTCCATTTCTTGCTCACACCCATACTCCGAGCCTCTGTGCTTCCTCCCAGGCCGTCGGTGCTCCAGCCGCCGCCCCACACATAAACTACTTTTCCCAAAGGCTGTATTGCTGACTTCAGGTATTTCTTAATCGTAGATACCTTTTTCGTCTTCTGCTTCTTTGTCCGTAACTGAAGCCTTTTACTATACTTGCTGTAATAAGTTTCCCCTCCAATTTTCCGATAAGCCTTCACTTTAAAACGGTACAGCGTCCCTTCCGGCAAGCCTGACATACTATGATAGTTTTTTCTCGTTGACTTTACTCTGATGTACTGTCCCGCTGTACTGCTGTAACGGTACACCACATATCCCCTTGCCTTCGGCACTTTCTTCCAGGTAAGTTTTATATAATTTTTGTCATAATCCGCTTTCAGCCCTGTCGGAGCCTTGACCTTTGCCGCCAAAACCGGCTGGCCTATACAAATGGCAGCAAAAAATACCAAAACAAATAAAAACCCCGTTTTCTTTCGTCTCTTACGCATACTCCCATTCCTCCTCTTAATGATAAGGCACAGCACTTCTATCCCTGAGCGGCAGTCGTACTCCCCAAACCGCCATTACGGATATCTGTCACCTCATCATCCACTGTAATCCCATATTCTACAAAAATCCCCTGCATAAAACCCGTTCCCTTTTTCACGCACACTGTCTTGTTTTCATTCGTGTCATTTGTAAGCTTTACAAAAATATGGCCTTCATTATCTGAATAAAAATAATCGCTGTCAATAATACCCACCGTATTATTAAGCTGAAGGCGGAATTTGAATCCCAGTCCACTCCTCGGGTAACATTTCAACACCCAGTCTTCTTCCATCTCCACCCGGATTCCTGTAGGTATCTTTATCGTTCTTCCAGGTGCCAGCACAAAATCTGACGGGGCAAAAAAATCATACCCTGCCGAACCGACAGTCGCCCGACGCGGGAGCTTAATTTCTTCATAAATCTTCCCGGCTTCTTCTCTATTAGAATCCGGAAACTCTCCCAACCACCCTTCTGCAAACTGCTCAAAACTGACTTTGTGGAATTTTGCAATCCGTTTCATCTTTTCCCCTTTCTGTTGCCGGGTCTGGAAATCTATTTCCAGACTTACTCTCCCATTAATCACAATATAGCACTGCTTCGCCTTTTGCCAAAGACTTTTGCACATCTATCACCCTTTGGTTTGCGCTTCCTCTCCAATAAAGCTGCGTATTTCTTCTGTCTCTTTCATACTCGCCATCCACCATAACATCCAGGTACTTCACCAGAGGATACTTATTTTCTTTTTCCCAGAGTCCTCCTGTATACAGCCAGATGGTCTTATCCGGAAATTTTTCCTTTACTTCCCTTACCAAGCCTTCTACATCCAATCGGTTTCCCGGATACAGCGGGTCTCCCCCGCTAAGCGTCAGCCCGGAAACATAACTTTTCTCCAGCTCGTCAAATATCTCCTGCTTCGCCTTCCTGCCAAAATGCAGCCCTCCATTAGGATCCCAGGTAACCGGGTTATGGCAGTCCTTGCAGCAATGGCTGCATCCGGCCACCCACAAAACCACCCGCAGGCCATCCCCATTCAGCATATCGTCCTTCGTTATATTATGATACCTCATTTCTATCTGTCCTTTCAGCATGAAAACTCAATCCCTATATTTAGTATTTAACCGCAGGGATAGCACATGATATTGTAGTGCCGTTTCTTATCTTATCATCTTCCATTTGCCCCGTCAACCCAGAACAGATAAATATTCAGGGAAGACTGCAGAATTCTCTCCGCGGCCGCTCCGGCAGGGTATGATGCATAAAGATTTCCCATACTAAAGTTGTCATTTGCTCTGTGCCAGGTATTATATTAAGCATGATAGTCTCCTCTATAACTTCTGATTGTAAATGTATCTTATGCCAATAAATCACACTTAACTTTTACATTGGTTTTAGATTTTTATTGAGCCTGTCCACCATCCAGGCAATCCGTTTTTTCGCACCCGGCTTCAGTCTTTGCGTCAAAATATCCATTTCTCCCAAAATGAAATAAATTTTTATACTTCTTGTTTCTCAAAACGGTACATGAAGCGTTCAACCAACTTAACAAAAAAAGAAGGCCGCTTTCCCGGCAGCCCTCCCTTTCCTATTCTTTTCAAAAATCCGCTTCTTATAAGTTTGCTTTGAAGAATGCTTCCATCTCTGCACATGCTGTATCTTCATCATCGCCGGATACTTCCACTGTCACTTCTTCACCGCATTTTACGCCTAATCCCATCAGAGCCATCAGCCTGGATGCGTCTGCTTTTTTCTCGCCTTTTACAATCATAATCGTTGAAGCGTATTTTTTCGCCTCCTTCACCAAAATCCCTGCCGGTCTTGCATGGATTCCAACTTCATCTGTGATTACGTAATTAAATGATTTCATGTCTTTCTCTCCTTTTCCTTATGTTTTCGATATCTCGGTATTTGGGAAATAGTATAGTTTCCCCTTATGTTCTGTATTATACATTGCCGGACAGGCAATTTCAAGACCCATTTGCCAGCTTTGGAAGGAAATGGACATCTGTGCCCTACTATTTTCATGGACAAACTACGATTCCCTCCACATCCCGGAATTCTTCCGGGCACTCATCCGTAAGAATAGTTTTCCCTGAAAGCCTGGCAAATGTTACCGGACTCACCACATGGAATTTCGTGTGATCACAGAGGACATAGGATTTCCGGCACTGCCCTGCCGCAGTCTTTTTCACAAGAGCCTCGTTTACATCCGGCGTTGTAAACCCGGCAGACCTGCTCACCCCGTTCGCCCCAAAAAATCCCACTGTAAAATGATAGTCATGCAGCATCAGAGCTGCCGTCGTTCCTACGACCGCTTCTGTAGATCCTTTCAGCGTCCCTCCCACCAGAAGCACATGAATTCCCCTGGCGGCAAGCCTCTGGGCATGGGATACCGCATTTGTCACGAACGTAGCGCCTGTTTCTTCCAGAAAATCCAGTATATAGCCCGTAGTCGTCCCTGCATCCAGATAGACAAAATCTTCCCCGCGAATCAGCCTGGCGGCATACCGGGCAATCCGCATCTTCTCTTCCCGGCAGACTTCCTCTTTCTGAGCCACGGTGGGCTCCCTGGACAGCACATTGTTCTCCACTGCCACCGCTCCCCCAAATACCTTCACCAGCTTTCCGGCCCTGTCCAATACTGTGATATCCCGCCTTGCTGTAGATTCTGAAATATCTAAAAGTTTCGTCAGCTCACTCACCATAATGCTGCGCTTTTCTTCCAGAAACTTTAAAATCATCTCCTGCCTTTGTTCTGATAACATCCTTTTCTCCTTCTAATGCTGCAAAATGCCAAAGAATCCAGCCCCCGCCACAAACGGTTTACAGGCTGGAATCCCTGGATATTTATGTTTTACGCCGCTTCTCTTTTCAATACCCCAAGCAATAAGGCAGATACTGCAGTTCCTGCTGCCAGCGCCACCACATACATCGGTGCATTTCCTACTACCGGGAACACAAAGATTCCACCGTGAGGCGCCATCAATGTACAGTTAAACAGCATAGACAGTGCACCCGCAATTCCTGAACCTGCAATACAAGCCGGAAGCACACGGAGCGGATCAGACGCTGCAAACGGAATCGCCCCTTCCGTAATAAATGCCAGCCCCATGATAAAGTTTGCCGGTCCTGACTCTCTTTCCTCTTTTGTGAACTTCTTCTTAAAGAGAATCGTCGCAAGTGCAATCGCGCACGGCGGGGTCATTCCTCCAATCATCACGGCTGCCATGATATCATAGTTCCCTGCCGCAATCGCTGCAGCGCCAAATACATAAGCTGCTTTATTGAACGGACCTCCCATATCAACTGCCATCATTGCGCCCAAAATCAATCCTAAAACTACTTTACTTGAACTTCCCATCCCTGTCAATCCATTATTTAAAGCTGTATTAATGCCGCCCATGACAGGCTCAACCACAAATGCCATCAAAAGTCCCATAAGCAGAATACCGACTAGCGGATAAATCAGCACCGGAGCAATTTTCTCAAGAAATTCCGGCAGATTGTCACAAACTTTACGGAGCAAAATAATTATATATCCCGCTGCAAAACCTGCCACAAGCGCGCCCAGAAATCCGGATTTCCCATTTGCCGCAATCATTCCTCCCACAAACCCAAGCGCCAGCGCCGGCCTGTCTCCGACTGCCATCGCGATAAATCCGGCAAGCACCGGAAGCATGAACCCAAACGCCACGCCGCCCAGATTTTTAAACCATGCAGCCAACGGCGTAATTGTACCGAAATTTCCTCTCTCTGCTACATCCAACGTATTCATATCCACATTCAGGCTGTCAATCAGAAATGCGATTGCAATCAGGATACCGCCTCCCACAACAAACGGAAGCATATGGGACACTCCATTCATTAACTGTGTATAAATCTGATGCCCGATACCGCCGCTTTTTTTTGCTGCCTGCGGCGATGCAGACGTTTTCGAAGCACTGTGATAAACAGGTGCATTTCCTGAAATGGCGCGCTCAAGAAGTTCTCCTGCTTTACTGATTCCGTCAGAAACCTGGCACTCAATCACTTTTTTCCCGTCAAAACGTTCCATCGGAACCTGTGCGTCTGCCGCTACGATAATACAGTCTGCTTCTTCTATGTCCTTTGCTGTGAGGACATTCTTCGCACCCCCGGAACCGCGCGTCTCTATTTTCATATAACAGTTCTTTTCCTTTGCTGCTTTTTCAATCCCTTCTGCCGCCATATAGGTATGGGCAATACCCGTCGGGCAGGAAGTAACAGCCAGAATCTTCACCTGTGAATCGTCTGCTGTCCCCGTATCCGCAAGACGCTCGTCAATACTTGCTGTTTCTGCATCTGCCTTATCAATGATTTCCAGAAATTCCTCGGGTGTCCCCGCGTTCCGAAGCGCTGCCTGGAACTCTTCATCCATCATCATCACAGACAACTTACTCAACATATCCAGGTGCACATTATCCTTCGTGTTCGGCGCCGCAATCAGGAAAATCAGTGTAACCGGCTCCCCGTCCAGAGCATCAAAATCCACCCCGCCTTTCACAACCATCGCCGCCAGCCCTGGTTTTTCTACCGCATCACAGCGCCCATGAGGAATTGCAATCCCCTCGCCAATTCCAGTTGTCCCCTCTTCCTCCCTCGCATATACCTGTCTGCGGTATGCTTCTTCATCCTTAATCTTTCCACTTTTCAGCATGAGAGCAATCATCTGATCCAGCGCTTCCTTTTTATCCTTCGGCCTTCCCCCAATCTCTATGCTTCTCTTATCCATCAGTTCCGTAATTCTCATATCCTGTTCCCTCCTTATTTATCTGTCATCTGCACATATATATGCTTAATCTCTTCCCGCGTCGCCAGCCGTTCCGAAAATGCACTCGCACTCCCCGCGGAAACTCCCATGTAAAATGCATGCCTAAAATCCTGTTTCTCCATCCATCCTGCCAAAAATCCTGCCACCATAGAATCCCCTGCGCCCACTCCATTTACCAGCGTTCCCTCCGGCGCAGGAGTTTCATATACTGTCCCGTTCTGTGCCGCCAGCACTGCTCCTTCCCCAGCCATAGACACCAGCACATTCTGTGCGCCCATTTCCTGAAGCTTTCTTGCATACGAAACCACAGACTTCCTGTCCCAAAGTTCCACCTGAAAGATTTCTCCCAGCTCATGGTTATTGGGCTTCACCAGAAACGGACGGTACTCCAACACATTCAACAGCAGATCCTTTGTCGCATCCACCACAGCCGTTACGCCTCTGCCCTGCAGCCGCTTCAGAATCCGTCGATAAATATCATCTGGCATAGAGCTTGGAATACTCCCTGCAAGCACAAGCACATCCTCTTCTCCCAGTACTTCCAGCTTCTCCATCAGCTCTGCCACCGCCGCTTCGCTGATTTCAGGACCGCAGCCGTTAATCTCTGTCCCGTCAATAGACTTCAATTTCAAGTTGATTCTCGAAATGCCATCCGGCACCATGATGAAATCCGAACGGATTCCCATATGTTCCACTTGACGAATAATCTCTTCGCCCGTAAATCCCGCCGCAAATCCCAGAGCGGTATTTTCAATTCCGAGATTCCCCAGCACTGTCGAAACATTAATTCCCTTACCTCCCGGCAACATCAGCTCCGAACTCGTCCGGTTCGTTATCCCCAGTTTAAAATCCTCCACCGAAACGATATAATCCAGTGACGGATTGAACGTGACTGTATAAATCATTTCATTTCCTCCTGTCTTATTTGTAATTGTATTATATAATCAAATTCATTCAAAGTCAATCATACTATTCCACAATTTTCTTGATTTCAACTTGTGCACTCTGCATAATTTTGATTTATTTTGATTGTTTTTGATTTATTTTTATATATCCAAAAATTTATTATTTTTTTAATATCCTAACAAAAACTTTGGGACTCTGCATTTTCTGCAGAGCCCCATCTTATTTGCGATTTATATACTTTCGATATTCTTCTACCGAACGGTTTACAATCAATTCCTCTGGAAAACCCAAGCTGTCCAGAATCGGTTCTATATATCGGAAATTAGCAATGTCCTCCTGGATATGCGCGTCGCTCCCTAAAATAATAGGAACTTCGTATTCCATACATAACTTCAGCATTTTACGATCATTCGGCTCTGCATTCTCCCGGAAACTTTTCGGATTCAGGGACGCATTGTTAAGTTCCAGCAGCACTCCCTCCTCTTTCGCCGCCTTCACCACACGCTCATAGTCTACCGGGTATCGGCTGTCATCCGGATGTCCGATAATATTCACATACGGATTCTCTATCGCCCCTAGCAGCGCCCGGGTATTTTCCTCTTTTGTTCCAGGTCTTATGCAAGGCGTATGCAGGCTTGCTATCACCACATCCATCGTTTCCAGCAGATACTCTTCCATATCCAGACTGCCATCATATCCAATAATATTTGCTTCTGTTCCATGCATGACCTGAATCCCGCACAGTTTGCGCGGTATCATCCTCATATTCTGAAAATGATATTCATGGCAGGTGCCTGGCATTGTCAAAGAATGTTCTGTAACACCTAAAAGCTCCAGTCCCTTCTCCGCCGCTTCCCTGGCCATCTCATGCAGCGTACTGTATGCATGGCCGCTGACTATCGTATGTGTATGTGAATCTAAAACGTATTTCATAATGCTGTACCGCCTCCCATTTAAAATGCTGTTAAACTCTATTATACACAGTCCTTTCACAAATTACAATAATTGAAAAACCTGTTGCCCAAAACCGTCTGTCAAAACAGCCATATAAGCTCATGAATGTCTTTTATGTACAGCAAAGCATACAATACTACATCCCAAATGTGTTACCATACCAAAGCCAAACATCATACAAACAAATGTTATATTGGGTGTAAATATATTTCTTGACAGTAATCCATACACAATTGGATAATATATCAAATTTACAATCAATGATATCACAAAACAATAATGTGTTTTACCATAACCAATCAATATATTATCAAATAAAACCGTATAACTATATGCAAGATAAAATGGCATTAAAACTATTAGTATATGCTCAACCATCTTATAATTTTTAATTCCCATAACATTTTCCAGAAACATCGGTAATAATGGAATAGAGCACAGCCATACAAGAAACGTCGCCATTATGATAAGAACATAGTTCTTCATTTTCATCATGTTTAATTTATCTTTGCAATCCTTCTTTATAATTTCCGCCAATGCTGCTATTGGGATAAGCATCAACCCCCATATAATATTATTTGCTACCCAGTAATTTCCTTGTTCTGATACTGCGTTAACCATTTTGCATACTATAGCAGAATAAATCATGTTGTCCAACAATATCTGTGCTCCGCTAAATAAGCCAATAAACAAATAATCTTTTACAAAAACTTTATCAAATTGAAAGGAAACTACAATTAGCTTCTCCTTAAATATAGCGTTTAAGCACAATACAACACATACCGTATTTACTGCAATATTTGAATATGCGGCGCCATTCACTCCAAACTTTGGAATCAAATATAAATCAGCAATAATTGTAAAAGCTGTCTTTAACACAGCAATTGCATATATATAACGTTTTTCCCAGCACAACAAATAACACATTTGCAAAGCAAACAATATTTGCAATAATAAATCCTATTGTTTCCAGACGAAGATACCCTGTTACTTCTTGAAGACTGTCAAGAGCTATTGTTGATACAATATGATTGCAGTATGTAAAAATCACACAAGAAAATAATATATAGATAACATTGACAACCAAAAATGTCTGAAAGATTCTCTCTTTAAACTTTTTTACATCCTTCATACACTTGTTAAACAGAGCAAATAACGGTACAATCAAAAATGCTTGTATCGTCTCATTGATTAAATCAAACCATTCTATATGACCTGCAATACCTAATCCATCTGTTCTTGGACTGCTTACAATTAAGTTTGTCCTTACAAGTGTATATACAAACGGAATAAAACTCAATAACATTAAACTAAAATACAAGAATGCATTGTTTATAGCCCCTTACAGGCATCCGTCCCTGATGCCTATATCTATAAAGCTGTACTGGTCACATTTTTTCGGAAACTGTATACAGCTATTTTAGCTTAATATCCCTCAGAGCGCAAGAATGCATCCGCGTTCAATAGTAGTTCCTTTCGCATTTCTTTGGTGCCGAAATTCGGCACCAATTGAGCTGAACCAATAAAAAAGAAGCAAACAAAGGATTTCTTCTCCTCTATTTGCTTCTAATTATACAATTTACCACAATGTTCTGCACCTTTTAGAACATTTCTTAAACTTCTTTCTTTTTTGTGCCGGTTTGCAATTTTTGTATTTTTCTCAGACGTCCGTCAGTGCCATAATAGTATTTGCGTTTTCCGATGCGTACCCATTTTTTTACAACCATGCGCCCCTGCCTGTCTACATAATATTTTCCAATCTGTGAATTACGAGCCATAAGCCCGCTGGAATAGAAATAATACCAGTAACCTTTGATACATTGCCAAGCCTGGGTAACGTAACTTCCGTCAGAATTTCTGTATTTTTTCCCTTGTTTTGTATTAACAAACTTTTCTTTTAATCGTTTCCTATAACCGGGAATTACACGACCATCAGAGCCAACATAGCATTTCTTAATCCATCGGTTTTTGGCCATCCTGCCATCAGTCAGGAAATAATATTGATTCATCCACCGATTCTTTATCATAGAGCCATCAGCGTTAAAAAAGTAGTAATTCTTCCCGAGTCTCAGCCATCCTGTGTGGGCAAAACCGTTTGCATCAAAATAGTATGTATACCCTTTATAAGTAATAAATTGAGATGTAATAGCGGTGCCTGTTTGAGCATCAACACAAGACATTTTTGTGTCATGGCGTATCAGCTGATAATCCGCAGCTTCTGCTTTCACTGAAAGCAAAAGGATAAGTAATAAGGAGACAAAAATCGCCAATCTACGTATCTTTGTTGTAAACATGAAAACTCCCCCCCTCTTTAAACATGAAACAATAACTATGCGTAAAGCTTAACAAAATAAGTTTTTATGCAGTCTTGTTTACTGATTTTCACAATGGAAAAATTGAAAAATCACAGTGTATTGCTTATCCATATACGAAACTATATTATTAAATTTATTATGTCATAGTTTGCAGTATCTGACAAGAAGTGAAATTCTTATAATCTCCTTAATTCTGTAGAACTTTGAGAAATACGAAAATTTTGATTCAAACACATTTGCGCTGCTTGCTACATTCATAGAATAGCTCATGCCAAAGTCTTCCTCACCCGTACCATAGAAATAGTTGTAATCATACGTATCTTGGGGAACATAATTCCCCTGCCGTTTTCGCCCTTACTTGTGATATGGTTCACGCATCATAATCCGGTACCCCCGATAGATTTGCTCCAGCAGAATCATTCGCATCATCTGATGCGGAAATGTCATTTTCGAAAAACTTAAAAGATAATCCGCCCTTCGCATCACTTCATCTGACAACCCCAGTGAGCCGCCGATAACAAAAACCAGACTGCTCTCTCCCTGTATTCCCAAATTCTCTACCAGCTTTGACAGCTCTATGGAATCCAGCATCTTCCCCTGTATCGCCAGTGCAACGACATAATCACCTTCCCTGATATATTTCAGCAGACGTCTGCCTTCCGTCTCTTTAATCTGTGCCTCCACAGCATCGCCCGCTTTATCCGGCGTCTTTTCATCTGCCACTTCCACAATCTCCAGCTTACAGTAACGGCTCAGCCGTTTTGCATATTCACTGATTCCCTGAACCAGATATTTTTCCTTGATTTTCCCTACGGCTAACAAAGTAATCCTCATAAATCCGCCTTTCTTAAATCCTTTACGAAAAAACAGGGATGGAGTTTTTCTCCATCCCCTTTTACATTATTCTTCGAAATCAATTGCTGTTCTATTGCACACAAAAGGACGTACATACGTATCTGCCACCTTCACATGCTCAGGATGTGTTGCATACGCTTTCAAATCCTCCGGTGTGTTATGCTCTGTCAGAAGCACCATATCGTGGGTACTGGACGGCAGCAGATCTGCGACAAATCTTGCAGAAACCAGCCCCGGCACTTTGCCTGCCAGCGCTTCCAGATGCTCAGCCATAGCAGCCTTCAGCTCCGGCTTCTTCGCTTCCTCCACTTCTTCTTTAAAGCACCATGTTACAATATGTCTAACCATAAAGGCTCTCCTTTACTTATTCGATAAGAACTCATGAATGCCCTTTGCCGCAGCTTTTCCGGCGCCCATAGCCAGGATAACTGTCGCTGCGCCTGTCACGGCGTCTCCTCCTGCAAATACGCCTTCTTTCGATGTCTGTCCATTCTCCTCGCTGGCAATGATACATTTTCTCTTATTCGTATCCAGGCCGATTGTCGTGGACGAAATCAACGGATTCGGCGAAGTACCCAGCGACATGATAACCGTGTCAAGCTCAAGCTCGAACTCTGACCCCGGAATTGCCACAGGACGCCTTCTACCCGAAGCATCCGGCTCACCCAACTCCATGCGGATACATTTCATTCCCCTGACTGCATCGTTCTCATCTACCAAAATTTCTGTAGGATTCGTCAGCAAATCGAAGATAACTCCTTCTTCTTTCGCATGATGAACCTCCTCCACACGCGCCGGAAGCTCTGCTTCGCTCCGCCTGTAGACAATATGTACCTCTGCCCCTAAACGCAGAGCCGTCCTTGCGGCATCCATAGCCACGTTTCCGCCGCCTACTACCGCTACCTTTTTACCCCGTGCAATCGGCGTATCATAATTCTCATCAAAAGCTTTCATCAGATTATTTCTTGTAAGGTACTCATTTGCGGAAAATACACCGTTTGCATTCTCACCCGGAATTCCCATGAACATCGGAAGCCCTGCGCCGGAACCAATAAATACCGCCTCAAAGCCTTCATCTTCCAGCAATTCATCAATCGTTGTCGATTTGCCAATGATTACATTTGTCTCAATCTTAACGCCCAATGCCTTTACGTTTTCTACCTCCGCAGCTACGACTTCACTCTTCGGAAGACGGAACTCCGGTATTCCGTATACCAGAACGCCGCCAGCCTCGTGCAGAGCCTCAAAAATCGTTACATCATATCCCAGCTTCGCCAAATCCCCTGCGCATGTCAAACCGGAAGGACCTGAACCGATAACGGCTACCTTATGGCCGTTCTTCTCAACGGAAACGCTCGGCTTAACATTATTTTCTCTCGCCCAGTCAGCCACAAAGCGCTCCAGCTTACCAATAGAAATCGGCTCGCCCTTAATACCGCGGATACATTTTCCTTCACACTGGCTCTCCTGCGGACATACGCGCCCACAGATAGCAGGCAGGGCGCTGGACTCAGAAATAACCTGGTAAGCCGCCTCTATATTTCCTTCTTTTACTTCATGTATGAATGCCGGAATATTGATAGATACCGGACATCCCTGTACGCATTTTGCATTTTTACAGTTAATGCAGCGCGCAGCCTCTTCCATCGCTTCCTCTTTGTTATATCCCAGGCATACTTCCTCAAAGTTTGCAGCCCTCACGTTCGGAGCCTGCTCTCTTACAGGAACCTTCTTCAATACGTCAGCCATTATTCGTCACCTCCACAATTTCCGCATCCGCCATGATGGGTATCGCCCTCACGCTCTTTCAGCAGCGCTCTTCCCTCTGTTGTCCTATACATCTGCTGTCTCTTCATCGCTTCATCAAAATTAATCAAATGACCGTCAAACTCCGGTCCATCCACGCAGGCAAACTTCACTTCATCTCCCACAGTCAGACGGCAGGCACCGCACATCCCCGTACCGTCTACCATAATTGGATTCATGCTGACAACTGTCGGTATATTCAATTTTTTCGTCGTCAGGCAGCAGAACTTCATCATAATCATCGGCCCAATCGCGATGCAGACGTCGTAGCTCTTTCCTTCCTCAGTAACCAAATCCTCGATAACTTTTGTCACCATTCCGCTTCTGCCATAAGAACCATCGTCCGTCGTTATGTACAGATTTCCGGCAACCGCCTTCATCTCTTCCTCAAGAATAATCAAATCTTTCGTCTTAGCGCCTACAATAACGTCCGCGTCAATGCCCTGCTCATGCAGCCATTTTACCTGAGGATATACAGGCGCTGTTCCCACGCCTCCGGCTACAAAAAGAATCTTTTTCTTCTTCACTTCCTCCAAATCATCCGTACACAGCTCAGACGGTTTTCCCAGAGGTCCGACAAAATCCCGGAAAGAATCTCCGGCTTTCAGATGCGCAAACCTCTCCGTCGACGCGCCGATAATCTGGAATACAATCGTAATCGTGCCTGCTTCCCTGTCGTAATCGCAGATAGTAAGGGGAACTCTCTCACCCTTCTCATCAATCTTTGCGATAATAAACTGTCCCGGCAGACAATGTTTCGCAATACGGGGCGCCTCCACATCCATTAAGTAGATCGGCCCTGTAAGCTGTTCCGCTTTTTTAATCAGATACATGACTCTCCTCCTGTTTTCTCTTAAAATGAATAATTACGCTGTTTTCAGTATAAAACAATCATGTCGAAATTTCAATCTAAAAATAATTCCCGTGTGCCTTCCTGCGTGCATATTTGTACTCCGATTATTTTCTAAACTGTCACGATTCTTCCAGGTACTGTTCAAATTCTTCCATGGACATCAATACTTTCCTGGGCTTTGTGCCTTCCTCCGGCCCTACCACGCCTGCCTCGCAAAGCTGATCCATAATCCGCGCCGCACGGTTAAAGCCAATCTTAAATACCCTCTGGAGCATCCCGATAGACGCTTTTTCCTTTTCAATGATAAACTTCCCTGCCTCTGCAAAATGAGAATCTACATCACTGCCGCCCGCTGCCTGCTGTACTTTGGTTATCTGTTCTTCCACTTTATTATCATAGCCTGCGCTGCTGAATCCCTGCTGAGACAAAAATTCTACCACTTTCCCCACTTCATCATCCGACACAAACGCCCCCTGCACCCTGGCAGGTTTCTGATAGCCCTGAGGATAGAACAGACAGTCACCCTTGCCCAGCAGTTTCTCTGCCCCGTGCATATCAATAATTGTGCGCGAATCTACGCCGGAAGATACTGCAAATGCAATCCTTGAAGGCATATTTGCCTTAATGAGTCCGGTAATGACATTCACAGAAGGCCGCTGTGTGGCAATAATCAGATGGATACCTGCAGCCCTGGCAAGCTGTGCCAGACGGCAGATAGAATCCTCCACTTCACCGGGAGCCACCATCATCAGGTCTGCCAGCTCATCTACAATAATCACTATCTGCGGCAGTTTCTCCGGCTTGCCCTCCTCATCGATATTCTGGATAGACTCTATTTTCGCATTGTATCCTTTCAAGTCGCGCACATTCAAATCCGCAAACTTCTTGTAACGCTCCGTCATCTCAGCAACGCCCCAGTTCAACGCCCCCGCCGCCTTTTTCGGATCCGTCACAACAGGGATATACAAATGAGGAATTCCATTATACACACTTAGCTCTACCACCTTCGGATCAATCATGATAAGCTTTACATCCTCTGGTTTCGCTTTATATAAGATACTCATAATAATTGTATTGATGCACACTGATTTTCCCGACCCCGTAGCGCCTGCAATCAGCAGATGGGGCATTTTCGCAATATCTGTCACAACTACTTTCCCTGCAATATCCTTCCCCGCAGCAAATGCCAGATTGGACGGATGATTCTGAAAATCCGAAGATTCCAGAAGTTCCCGCAGCATAACAGGACTGTTTTCTTTATTAGGAACTTCAATCCCCACTGCCGCTTTTCCCGGAATCGGCGCTTCAATCCGGATATCTGCAGCTGCCAGGTTCAACTTGATATCATCTGCCAGATTTACAATCCTGCTTACTTTCACGCCCTGTTTGGGTGCCAGTTCATACCGAGTGACAGAAGGTCCGCAGCTCACGTTCGTCACGCTGACCTCTACGCCAAAATCATGTAAAGTCTTCTGCAGCTTCGCAGCAGTCTCCTGCAGTTCTCTGCCTGCTCCCGCCATTTTCCCTCTGCCGGGTTTTTTTAGTAAGTCAATCGGAGGAAATACATACTCCGGAGGCGGCGCCTGTACCTGCTCTTCAATTTCCTGCGCCACTGCCTGCATTCCTTCTTCCTGCTCCTCCTTTGAAGAGCGCGGTTTCTTCTCTATTTTCCCGGCGCTTTTCTCCAGAACAGCCCCTTTACTCTCTGTCCGCAAAACTTCTGCAGATTCCTCCTGACCGGAAATCTCTGTATACTCTTCTTCATCTTCCGGTGAAATCCCCGTAAACTCATCTCCGCCTTCGAGCGAAATTCCCATAAATTCTCCTTCGCTCTCCGTCAAAATCCCCGTAAACTTTTCTTCATAATCCTGCAAGTTCTCTGCTGATCCCTTTTCATCCCTCTGGAAACTTTCTGTAATGCTCTCTTCCTCCTGATATGTGAAACCTGAATACATATCTATCGCCTCTGACAACGGAACTTCTATATATTCCTCCTCATCAGCTCCATACAATCCTTCTATCCGATAGGAAAGTTCTGGTTCCTCTGTCTCCTCTTCTGCCTCATCTTTTTTCTCTTCAATGCTTTTCACTGAAATAAACTCTTCGGGCATCTCCCGTATAAGCTTACGCCTCTGGCGGGACTTCTCTGGCACTGCCTCTCTCCGTCCATTCCCCATCACGCCTGCATTTTCCTGAAACATTTCCGGCACCTGAATCTCTTTTTCCGGTTCAGGCTGTGCCGCTGCCTCCGTATCACTCTTCTCTTCAGCCAATCCTGACCGAAGCATAATCTGATCCAGTTCTTCAAGAAGCTGTCTCTTCTCTTCCTCGAATTTTCGTGTGCGCTCCATCTGCCGCCGTTCTTTACGGATGGCCGCTTTCTCACGCCGCCGCTCTGCATCTCTTTTTGCCGTCTCATACACCTTATTTCCACTGTTTCGCATCCCGGCAAACAATGATTTCTCTGTAATGAGAACCACGCAGATAATACTCAAGATAATCAAAACCGCATAGGCTCCTGCGATTCCTATTCCGGATTCCAAAGGTCTGCACAGCAAGCCTCCGATAATTCCGCCGCCTGTTTTCAGTTCTGAGCTGTCCCTAAAATAATCCAAAAAATCTCTCGTCATATCATTACCGTTTGTTATTAGCTCTGTTAATGCACAAAGGCAAAGCCACAACACCAGAATCGCCCCAAACTTTATCCACGCAACTGTATTCCCCTTATTCGAAATCATAAATGCTACGGTAAATAAAAAAGCCAGAGGAAGCAGATAAGACAAAAATCCAAATACCCCAAACAAAAAACCGCTGACTGCATCGCCAATAATTCCACCAAATCCAATATTACTGATAAACATGAGAATAGCCAGCGCCAATCCCAGCCAAAGCATTACTTCATCCCTAATCGTAATTCCGGACGCTGCCTTCATCTGGCCTCCGCTCTTTTTCAAAGTTGTCGTTTTCTTTCGGCTCACAGCAGTTTTTGACGCTGTGGACTTCTTCTTTGGCTGAACTGATTTTCCTGTCGCTTTCTTTCCTGCCATTTTTTACTCCTCTCTAACAATTCAATCTATAGGCTCCACAAACGGTCAAGCCAAAAATCAGCAGGACACCCATGATTCGATGGATTATCCTGCCAAAATACTTACAATATAAAATGAGCCGCGATTGCCGCTACGCCAAGCACCAGACAATAAATAGCAAAACCTTTAAATTTCTTCTTTCTTACTATAGAAAGCATTACTTTAATACATACATATCCCACCAGTCCCGCAACAACCGCACCAATCACACAGCATAGCACCAGATTTCCCGTAATCTCCTCAGCAACGGCATCTTTGATTTCCAGAACAGACGCTCCCAGTACTGCCGGAACTGCCATCAGAAATGAATACTTCACTGCAAACCGCTTATCAAACCCGCTGACAAGACATGCCGTAATCGTTGTACCAGAACGTGAAAGCCCCGGCAATGTAGAAATCCCCTGTGCAATTCCGATAAAAAATCCGTTTGTATAGCTGACGTCCCGCGGAATCTTTTTTCCATCCTCTGTAAAATCTGCGACTACCAGCAACACTCCTGTCAAAAGCAAGCAGACGCCTGGAACAATTAATGTAGCGCTCGCTGCTTCCACCAGGTTCTTCGCCGCATATCCAATCACACCTGTCGGTATGGTGGACACCAAAATCAATACTACAAACTTTCGATAATTGTTATGTATAATACGTTTATAGCGAAGCGCCTCATCATTCTTTCGGTTTGAAATCCATATCTTGGTATTCGCTCCTATATCTATACAGATGCAGATTGCCTCTCGTATCATCCGTACAATATCTTTCCGATAAGCCACAAACACAGCTGCCAGCGTCCCCACATGAAGCATGATATCAAACAACATGCTTCCTCCTGTATCAATCTCAAAGATATTCTGTGCAATTGCCAGGTGTCCGGAACTGCTCACCGGCAGGAATTCCGTTAACCCCTGTATGATTCCCAGAAAAATCGCCTGTAGTATTGTCATATTTTCCTCCTGAAGTTACTGCAACTCATATTTATGCGAATTTTATTCGTCTTCTCTTTATCTAAAACTTCTCTGTATCATACCCGCGTATATTGTAGCACATTTC
>Ga0137308_101572_pt1 | contig 20943 bp, 17 predicted proteins | sample Inofrocosms_June_FD_97181 | JGI IMG/M metagenome (GOLD analysis project Ga0137308, IMG submission 97181) | Mouse cecal microbial communities from Vienna, Austria - N-Acetylneuraminic and N-Acetylglucosamine D2O microcosms_June | ecosystem: Host-associated > Mammals > Digestive system > Large... | reverse complement strand
TTAGAATAATCGCTTGGATGCCGTGTGCGAAACCGCTGTTTTGCGGTTTCTGTGCATGTGTTACCGGCCGCGGAGTGAACAGTAACATATCCGGCGCTTCGACCACGCGGTTATAGCGGAAAAAACAGTTCACTTGCTGAACACTGACATGTTCAGCAAGCTCATCTAAGGGGGCGCCTTCCTTAAGCAGGAGCGTCCGGCTTAGATTTCGCAGATTATTATATGTGAATGCAGGCGAGAGTCGAAAGGTCAAAGAAATGGCAGAATAGAGAGTTGTCGGTTTTCTACAAAAGGTGGCAGGATGTTTTAGTAACTATTACTATTGCGCATCCTGTCAAAAACATTTATAATATGTGTTATCTAATACAGAACGCTGTTCTAGAATGAGGAAAAGAAAATGATTAACGAATCGGAAGTGAAGGTGAAGAGCCTTCAGAAAGCTTTGGAAATACTGAACTGTTTTACCCGCAAGAGCAGCTGGGGCGTAACGGAAATCAGTGAATTATTGGATTTGAATAAGAGTAACGTACATAATATCCTGTCCACCTTTAAGGCAATGAATTATCTGGATCAGGATCCTGAGAGCGGCAAGTACAAGCTGGGCTTAAGTGTATACTCACTTTGCTATTCTCTGGGAGAAAGTCTTTCCATCGGTAGTATCGCGGCGCCGTATCTTCAGGAGCTCGCTGATTTTGCAAAAGAGAGGGTCTATCTGGCGATTCCTCATGAGGATGAAATCATCTATGTGAACAGTGCATACCCCAAGGCAGATATCGGCTTAATGCGCGCCATCATAGGCGAACATGCCAAAATGCACTGTACCGGATTGGGAAAAGCGATGCTGGCATTTCTGCCCGCAGAACAGCAGCAGACATATCTGTCAAAGCCTTTGCAGCCTTATACGGAATATACCATTACAGACAAAGACCGGCTGCTGGCAGAGCTGGAAGAGATTCGCCGTCAAGGTTATGCGGTGGATAATATGGAACACGAATTTGGCATAAAATGTGTGGCCATGCCGATTCTGGGAAGAAACCGGCAGGTGGCCGCGGCGGTGAGTATCAGCGGTCCCTCCTTGCGGTTTGACGAGGAGAAGATAGAAGTTCTGGTTCGGGAGCTGCGCAATAAGGTAAAAGAACTGGAAAGTATTATATAATCCGGAGCAAAACAAGTGTATATCTGAAAATCGTAACGATTCAGTGCATTGTCCGTACAATTTTGAAAAATCAGATAAGTGTATTGAACTTGAATTTTATGGTATAGAATGAGGAATTTTAAGGATTGAGAAATCAATCCTTAAAAATAAAACATAATAAAGAACAGCGTTCTTTATTATAGAACAACATGGCTTTTGCATACGGAAAGGGAGGAAAGATGAAGAAAACAACATGGAAAAAAATCAAGAAAAGTAAATATCTGTATCTGATGATGCTGATACCCATTGTATATTACGTATTGTTTCACTATATGCCGCTATACGGAGTGCTGATTTCCTTTAAGGATTACAAGGTTGCCAAAGGTGTATGGGGAAGCCCTTGGGTGGGATTTAAATGGTTTGAAAAGTTTTTGACGGACGAATACTTTTGGAAGCTGGTTCGTAATACGCTGCTATTAAACATTTACGGCCTGTTATGGGGATTCCCCATTCCTATTGCATTAGCGTTAATGCTGAACGAGGTGTCGAGTTCCGGATTTAAACGAATTATTCAAAGCGTCAGTTACCTGCCTCACTTTATTTCTACCGTTGTGGTTTGCGGTATGGTGATGAATTTTCTCTCACTGGACGGTATTATTAATCGTTTCGTAGCTTTTCTGGGCTTTGATAAGATACAGTTTATGCTGATGCCCGAATGGTTCCGGACCGTGTTTACCGCCAGCGGAATCTGGCAGACCTGCGGATGGACCTCCATCATTTATCTTTCCGCATTGACGGCCGTAGATCAGGAGGTTTTGGAAGCGGCTATGATAGACGGCGCTAACCGCTTCCAGAAGATTCGGTATGTGACGCTCCCTTCCATTGCGCCAACCATCTCCATTATGTTGATTATGCAGCTGGGCAAGCTGATGTCTCTGGGGTATGAAAAGATTATTCTCCTCTATAACGGTTCTACCTATGAAACGGCGGATGTTATTTCTTCCTATGTATACAGAAGAGGTATTTTAAACAATGATTTCAGCTATTCCACGGCAGTGGGGCTGTTCCAGTCCGTAGTGGGCGTGCTGCTTTTGATATGTTCCAATACGATTACGAAGAAGCTGAGCGAAAACAGTTTGTGGTAAGCGGATTTATATAAAGGAAGAACAGAAAAAAGAAGCTGAGAAAAGGAAGCTGAAAAAGAGAAACGGAGAAAAGGAAGCTGAAAAGAGAAGCTGAGAAAAGGAAGCTGAAAAAGAGAAACGGAGAAAAGGAAGCTGAAAAAGAGAAACGGAGAAAAAGAAGCTAAAAAAGAGAAGCTATGAAAAGGAAGCTGAAAAAGAGAAGCTGAGAAAAAGGAAGCTAAAAAAGAGAAGCTGATAAAAAGGAAGCTAAAAAGAGAAGCTGATAAAAAGAAGCTGAAAAAGAGAAGCGGAGAAAAAAGAAGCTGAAAAAGAGAAGCCGATAAAAAGGAAGCTGAAAAAAGAGATGCAGAGTAAAGAAATATAGAGAAAAGAGTCAAAAGTTTGCAGGTTACGGAAAGGCATGGTTATTAATATGGCAAAAAGGATAAAAAGCAAAAAGCCCCAAGGCATGGGCAGCAAAATGTTTGACCTGATGAATTACCTGCTGCTGGCAGTTGTGGGATTCATCATGTTTTACCCAATGTATTATGTATTTATTGTTTCCATCAGTTCGTCACAGTTTATCAATCAGGGGATGGTTAATTTTATTCCCCGGGGTATCAACTTTGACGCATACAAGGCGGTTTTCGCAAATGCGAGGATATGGACCGGATACCGGAACACGCTGCTGTATACGGGTCTGGGTACGTTAATCTGTCTGGTATGCACTTCCCTGTGTGCGTATCCCCTATCCCGGAAGGACTTTTACGGGCGTTCCGTTTTTACGGTGTTGATTATGATTACCATGTTTGTAAATGGCGGATTGATTCCCACGTATCTGGTAATTAATAATCTGAAATTGATTAATACTATGTGGGCCATTGTATTACCGCCTGCCATCAGCACCTACAATATGGTGGTAATGCGTACCTCGTTTCAGGCCATACCCGATTCACTGGTGGAATCGGCGTATCTGGACGGAGCAAACGATATTACCAGTTTTACGAAAATCGTGCTGCCGCTGTCCAAACCTATTTTGGCGACAATGACATTATTTTATGCGGTACACCACTGGAACAGCTATTTTCCGGCAATGATATACCTCAACGATCAGGAGAAATATCCGGTGCAGGTTCTGATGCGTGATATTGTCGTTCAGGGAGATATGGCGGGAGAGATTGCCGGAACCGTCAACGTGATTGCCACCAACTACAAATATGCAGTTATTATTATTTCCATTGTACCGATTCTGCTGGTATATCCTCTTTTACAGAAGTATTTTACAAAAGGGGTTATGGTAGGAGCAGTTAAGGGATAAAAAGACCAAAGAAAAGGAGAGGTTACATGAAAAAGTCATTACTGAAAAAGGCGACTGCTTTGCTGGCGGTTGCGGCAATGAGTGCATCCCTTTTGGCGGGATGTGCATCAGGAGAACAAGGAAACACATCTTCCGGGGAAGCATCCTCACAGCCGGGTTCCTCTGTTGCGGACAGCAGTGTCGGTTCGGAGCAGACTCCCCAAGAGAATGAACACCCCTCATGGGTCAGCGAGACACCCATTGAGGTACGCATTATGCTGATGGATAACGCGAATCAGCCTTTGGCAAATGATACTCCGGCACATGATGAAATATTTAATAAGACCAATGTGCGGATAAAGCTTGAAATCGTACCTCAGAGCAGCTATGACGACAAGAAAAATATTGCGCTTTCTACCAATAATTTCCCGGATATTGTGTATCTGCGCAGCTACACGGATATTACGGACTATGCCGACGAGGGTATTTTCGAGCCCTTGAGCCAGTATATCAATGAAGAAACCATGCCTAATTTCTATAAATTCTGGCAGCAGTACCCTGAGATGCAGCGGTATATGGTGGACGGAGAAATGTATGTATTTCCGGGAATCGCCCGTGAGGAGACAGCCAACGGCACAGGCCCCGTTATCCGCACGGATCTGCTGGAGGAGAATAACATTCCCATCCCCAATACGTTTGACGAGCTGTTGGAAGCGCTTGCAAAATTAAAAGAGATTTATCCCGACAGCATTCCTTGGGCATGTAGACAGGGAACCGGCCAGCTGCTCAAAACTACGGCATATATGCTGGGCTGCGGACATGGTGACAACGGCCGCGGTCAGGGAATGTACTGGGATGCGGACAAGGGACAGTACGTCTATGGCCCTGCAGCCGAAGAGTTTAAGGCTGTTTTGACTTATCTGAATAAAGCGTATGAAATGGGGGTTCTGGATCCCGAGTATGCTACAACGGATGCCAACTCAATGGCCACCAACGCTTCCAGCGGCAAGTCTTTCTTCTTCCTTGACAACAGCGGTTTCGGACAGAACTATACCAACGAGCTGCGGAAAATTGAAGGGCTGGAAAATGCCACTTTTCAGGTAATTCCCATTCCTGAAAACAGCTTTGGGCAGAGAAGAGCGGTTGCCTTCGGAACCACCTTCGGTAAGCTCTTTGCGGTAAATGCCAAGGCAGAAAATAAAGAAGAGCTTATCAAGTTTATTGACTGGATGTATTCTCAGGAAGGTTCCGATATAACCAATTATGGCGTGGAAGGTTTATCTTTCCAATACAATGCGGAAGGGGAACCCGAGTTTATTCCGGAATATATCATGCAGTTTAAAGATGCGTCTCCTTCCGATTATTATGCGGTTTATTCCAACTTGGGAATCACAAAGCTTGACTGGTGTCTCTGGGCATGCAATACCAAGACCCAATTTGAGATTCAGAAGATTACGGGAAGCTGGACGGAAGTTTCCGACGAATACTGGGAGATCATTGCGGCGGATGAGGCTTATGTACAGCCTCATATGAGTCCCTCCTTTACCGCAGAGGAATCAGAGCGTATATCGGAGATTACCACGGATCTGGATACCTTCTTTGCACAGGAGTATGATAAGTACATTATGGGCAACGCCGATATTGCCGATTGGGACAAACTCATCCAAAAGGCCGAGGAAAAGGGCGTAAGAGAGCTGGAGCAGATTTGGAATGATGCGGAGGCTCGCGCGGCAGCGGCGCTTCAATAAAAACAAACACTGCAATGTGGCGAATGAGAGGGGCGGACGGGGATATGAAATCCCTGTCCGCCTTGATAAAACTTGCGGGCCGGAAATACGGCAGTGCACAGGCCGGTTTGCGGTAAAATATGATACGGCAGAATGGGATAACGGTATTCTCCGGAAAATGTTTGCAGACGATACGGGCATGTGCGGAAGACAGGAAGAAAGGTACTTTCGAATGAAAATTACAAATTATGTTCAGGAATTTATAACGGATGACGAGAAACCCTTTGACAGCGCCCATGCCTCCACGCTTTTGGAGCTTCATGACGGCAGTATACTGGCAGCTTGGTTCGGCGGTTCCTGGGAGAAAAATCCGGATGTGGATATATGGACGGCTCTCCGGGTAAACGGTGTCTGGGAGCAGCCGGTGAGAGTGGCGTCCCGGCGGGGAATCGCTATGTGGAACCCCGTTTTGTTCCGGCGGGAGGACGGCACGATTCTGCTGTTTTATAAAGTGGGAAAAACGATTCCGGAATGGGTGACTTACTATATGGAGAGCAAGGACGAAGGAAGAAGCTTTTCCGCTCCGCAGGCGCTTACGGAAGAGGGGCAAGGGGGAAGGGGGCCTGTGAAAAACAAGCCCATCCGCCTCAGCGACGGTACGGTTCTGGCGCCGGCATCTCTGGAGGGTGAATTATGGGATGCTTTTGTGGATATCTCAAAGGACGATTGCCGCTCATGGACGATGAGCGGGCTGATTCCTCTCCGGCGTGTGGCGATTACGGAGAAAGGCGTCCATAACGTGCAAATGATAGACAGACCATATAATAAGCATTATATTTATGGTAAGGGCATTATCCAGCCTGCTCTCTGGGAGGACGCGCAGCATAATGTCCATATGCTGTGCAGAAGCAGCAGCTCCAGAATTTTCCGCAGCGACTCCTCTGACGGAGGAAAGACATGGAGTCTGGCATATGATACGGGGCTTCCGAATAATAACAGCGGAATAGATCTTGTGAAGCTTGGGGACGGCAGATTGATTTTAGTGTATAATCCGAGGGAGAACCTGCCCGGCTATTACAAAGGACCCAGAACCCCTCTTGCAGTGGCTCTGTCCGAGGACAACGGGGAGACTTTCCGAATCATTAAAGTGTTGGAGGATCAAAGAGGGGATTACTGTTATCCGGCAGTTATCTGTAATGACAAGAATAAAGTAATGATTACTTATACATGGAAACGAGAGAAAATTGTGTATGTAAGTTTTGACATAGAGGAAGATTAATGAAGAAAACTTTGGAAGAGCTGCGGGAAACATTTAAAAATCCCCCATCCAAGTATAGAGGAATTCCTTTCTGGGCGTGGAACGGCAGTCTGGAACCGGAAGAAATCAGAGAACAGATCAGACAGTTTCACAGACAGGGCATCGGGGGCTTCTTTATGCATTCCCGGGAAGGCTTGGAGACGGAATATCTGGGGGAAAAATGGTTTGCCTGTGTGGATGCCGCGGTGGACGAGGCTAAGAAGCTGGGGATGCATGCATGGATCTATGATGAGGACAGATGGCCCTCGGGACATGGGGGCGGCAGCGTGCCCGCAGGCGGGGACGAGTATCGGCTCAAAGGTCTGACATTGCAGGTATGCAGGGAGGTTCACGACAGGATTTGGCAGGAGAAGGGTATGACGGCTCTCTTTGCCGCCGTGGTAAAGGGAGATCGGCTGTATCGCCTGAAACGCCTTTCACGAGAAGAAGCGGGTCATCGGGAAAAAGATTTCATCATGGAAGAGGACGGCGGATGGGGGAACCTTCCTCCGGATGCGGAAGAGGTATATTTGGTATTCCGGGTATCGGTCAGTGCGGGAAGCCAATGGTTTAACGGAGAGACGCCGCCGGACAATCTGAATCCGGATACGGTGGAACGGTTTATTAAGCTCACCCATGAAAAGTATTTCCGGCGTTTCGGTGAGGAATTCGGAAAGACCATTCCCGGTGTGTTTACGGACGAGCCCAGCCTTGCGGATACTCATTCTGCTTTCGGAACGGACAGAAGCTGGATTCCGTGGACATATGGACTGGAAGATTATTTTCGGGAGAAAAAAGGGTATGATCCCGTTGAACTGCTTCCGTATTTCTATTTCGAGGGAAAACATAGCAGGAAAATCCGGCACGACTATTGGCATATTATCACTTTGCGCTACAGCGAGACATATGCGGGAACCATCGGCAGGTGGTGCAAAGAGCACCGTTTGGCAATGACAGGGCATTTTCTGCAGGAGGATAAGCTGGGGCTTTCCACCCGCGTCAGCGGCGCGGTGATGCCCTTGTATGAATATGAGGACATTCCGGGCATTGACATTTTACAGGAGAAGACAGAGGAATATCTCACGGTCAAGCAGTGCACAAGCGTGGCACATCAGCTGGGGCGGAGAACAGTGCTGTCGGAGACCTACGGGGTCACCGGATGGGATTTTACCTTTGAGGGACAGCGGAGAATCGGCGACTGGCAGTATGCGCTGGGCGTTAACAGAAGATGCCAGCATCTGGCCTACTACTCCTTGGCAGGCTGCAGAAAGAGAGACTGCCCTCCCGGCTTCGGCTACAATATACCATGGTGGGAAAAAGCACATATTGTAGAGGACTATTTTGCCCGTCTGGGCGCTGCGCTGGAGGAGGGAAATCCGGGGCAGCGGATATTGGTGCTTCATCCGGCCGCAACGGCATGGAGCCTGTTGGGAGCCAGCCCCTACGGAAATCCGGTGCGCCGGTTTGAGAGAGACGTGCCCAAGGTAAATGAGATAGGAAATGCTTTAAATTCCTTGCTGGAGACACTTTGCCGCCGCCATCTTGATCCGGATCTGGGAGACGAGATATTGCTGTCAAAGTACGGAGCGGTGGAGGGAGAAACCCTTAGGGTCGGAGAAATGCGGTATACGACAGTCGTGATTCCGCCTATTCAAACCATGCTGTCCGGCACATGTCAGCTTCTGGCGGAGTTTGCAGGGCATGGCGGACGGCTGTTTGTGATGCAGCCCTGTTTCACGGAAATTGAAGGACAGCAAAGTGATCTGCCCGAAAAGCTTCTCTCTTCTCCCAATTGTGTCAGCGTGGCAAACACGGAGGAATTGCTGGGAGAACTGGAGAAGGCAGGAGTGAGGACGCTGTACATACAAAATGCCCAAGGGGAGGAAGAGTGCAAATGCATTGCTTTGCAGAAATATCTGCCCATGGGGCAGCTGCTTTTTGTGGTCAACTGTGACACAGAAGAATCATGCCGATTGGTAATTACGGTGCCCCAAAGGTGTGGGGTGGAGGAGTGGAATCCTCTGGACGGCAGTATGCGGGAGAAGGAGAGCAGAACGGCCGGGACGGGGAATTGTTCCATAACTTCTTTCTATACGGCGCTTGGGGCACAGGACTCGAAACTCTTTTATATTTCCGGAGAAGCCGGTAATGAGAAAACGGCAGGTGTTTTTCCGGGAGCTTCGGAGCTATCCGGCCTATATAAACGGGAAACGGGGATACTCCGGCAACGAATACCGGATCTGCCAAAGGAGCGGGTAATTCGTCAGCTGCCTTGGGAGGCGGAGATATCGCTCAAGGGCAGGAATACGCTGACTCTGGATAGCTGCCGCTATGCTTTAAAAGGGAAATGGTCAGGACCTCTTCCGGTGTGGGAAGCACAAGAGGCCATCCGTAAGGAGCTGGGAATGCGGTCCGTTGCGGCAAACGGGATGGAACAGCGCTACCGCTGGGTACACATCCCCCACCCTAAGGACGGGGAGGAGATTTCTCTGAAATTTACCTTTGAAGCAGCGGAACTGCCCATGGGAAAAATATGGCTTGCCATAGAGCATCCGGAGCGGTTTGAAATATTATTAAATGAAATAAAAGCGGAAGGAAAGGCGGACGGATTCCTTTTTGACAAGGATATAGAATGTATCGCCCTTACCGGTATGAAGACCGGACTCAATACGCTTTTGCTGAAAACGCCGTACACCAATGCATCGGAGCTGGAAAACTGTTATCTGTGCGGTGAGTTCGGAGTGGACGGGAGCAGACGGATAACGGCTCCTCCCCGTAAGCTGAAAGCGGGAAGCTGGACGGAGCAAGGCCTTTTCCACTACGGGGACAGTGTGGTTTATCGGTATTTGCTACCTTGGGACAGCGGGGGAAAATCCATTCCGGACAGCCGGATTCTGCTGCGCCTTGGGAAGTACCGCGGAACCTGCGCGACAGTATACGTGAATCAGGTTCCCTGTGAAGTGCCTTGGCACACGCTGGCCGACGTAGATATCACGGAACTGCTCCGTGAAGGAGAAAACGAGATAGAAATCGAGCTCCAAGGCTCGCTGAGAAATCTGTTCGGACCCTTTCATTTCAAGGGAGGAAAGCCGGATGTCACAAACGATGCCGTATTTCGAACCACGGGTGAGCTATTTGAGCCGGACTATCAGGTGGAGCCATACGGACTGTTTGAGGCGCCGGAGCTGATAGAACGATTTTGTTAGAGAAGGGGGAGGTATAAGAATGAAGAATGTGTTTCCAGACGGAGTCTGGCCGGTAATGCTGACTCCGTTTACCGAAAATAATGATGTGGACTATACGGCGTTGGAAAGGCTGACGGATTGGTATTTTGAAAACGGCTGTTCCGGGCTGTTTGCGGTGTGCCAGTCCAGCGAAGTCTTTTCCCTGTCGCTGGAAGAACGTCTCAAGATTGCGGCATTTGTCAAAAAGGCCGCAAAGGGCAGGCCGGTGATTGCCTCGGGGCATATTTCCGATGCCGTGGCGGATCAGACGGAAGAATTGAAGCGCATGGCCGATACGGGTGTGGATGCCTTGATTTTAATTTCCAACCGGCTGGCAGGAGAGGAAGAGTCCGATGACGTGCTGTTGGGACGGTTGGAAAGCATAATGGACAAACTGCCGGAAACGCTTCCGCTGGGATTTTATGAATGTCCATATCCCTACAAGAGAATCTTGAGCGGCAGAGTGGTCAGGTTTTGTGCGGAGAGCGGGCGTTTTCATTTTCTTAAGGATACCAGCTGCGACATAGAGAATATCCGAGAGAAGCTTAGCATCATCAAAGGAAGCGAGATGAAGCTTTACAATGCCAATACCGCCACACTGTATGAGTCGCTTCTGGCAGGAGCTTCAGGATACAGCGGTGTCATGGCAAACTTTCATCCACGGCTTTACACATGGCTTTGTGACCATAGCAGCGAAAAATCGGACTGTGCCGAGAGAATTTCGGATTTACTCACCATGTGCTCGCTGATAGAAAACAGTCATTATCCCGTGAATGCAAAGTACGGACTGCAGAAGCTGGGGCTTGGGTGTACCTTACACAGCAGAAAGCTCCCATGGCAGGCGCTTACTTCAGCCCAGCGCGCAGAGGTGGAGCAGCTTTTAAGATTGTCGGAAGTCGTGGAAAATTTTTTGAATAAGGAGGGAGCGTAAAAATGGCAGAGAGCAGATTGATTGGAAAATATCCGGTAATCGGTATCCGGCCTATCATTGACGGGAGACGGGGATATCTGGATGTCCGGGGTTCATTGGAAGAGCAGACCATGAATATGGCACAGAGGGCCAAAACCCTGTTTGAGGAGAATCTTCGCTATTCCAACGGCGAATTCGTAAAAGTTGTAATATCCCCAACCACCATCGGACGTGCCGCGGAGGCGGCTCTGTGTGCGGATTACTTTGAAAGTCAGGGGGTTGCAATTACTTTATCGGTAACGCCCTGTTGGTGTTACGGTGCGGAAACCATGGATATGTCGCCTAATACCATCAAGGGTGTGTGGGGATTCAACGGAACGGAGAGGCCGGGAGCCGTCTATCTGGCCAGTGTGCTGGCCACCCATGCCCAAAAGGGGCTGCCTGCTTTCGGCATTTACGGCCATGACGTTCAGGAGGCGGATGCTTCCCGTATTCCGGAGGATGTGGAGGAAAAGCTTCTGCGCTTCGGCCGCGGGGCAGTGGCGGTGGCAACGATGCGGGGAAAATCGTATCTGCAGATCGGCTCTGTCTGTATGGGAATCGGCGGTTCCATCATGGATCCGGCATTTGTGGAAGAATACCTTGGAATGCGGGTGGAATCCGTGGACGAGGTGGAGATTATCCGCCGTATGAGTGAAGGCATCTATGACGAAGAGGAATTCCAAAAAGCGTATCGGTGGACGAAGGAGCATTGTCCGGAAGGCTTCGACAAGAATCCGCCCGAAGTGCAGAAGAGTCCGGAGCAGAAGGAAGAGGATTGGAAATTTGTGGTTAAAATGATGTGTATCATCAAGGATTTGATGAACGGAAACCGCAGACTTCCCAAGGGATGCGAAGAGGAAATGGCAGGGCACAACGCCATTGCCGCAGGATTTCAGGGACAGAGACAGTGGACGGACTTTTATCCCAACTGTGATTTCGGGGAAGCGCTGCTCAATACCTCTTTCGACTGGAACGGCGCCAGAGAGCCTTATATTCTCGCTACCGAGAATGATATTTTGAATGGCTTGGGTATGCTGTTTATGAAGCTTTTGACGAACCGGGCGCAGATTTTTGCGGATGTGCGGACTTACTGGAGCCCGGAGGCCGTAAAGAGAGCCACGGGCTATGAATTAGAAGGGGCGGCAAAGGAGTCGGGCGGCTTTATCCATCTCATTAATTCCGGTGCGGCCTGTCTGGACGCCAGCGGGAAGGCTGTGGATGCGGAGGGAAGGGCCGTGATGAAGCCATGGTATGAGGTGACGGAGGAAGACCGTCGCGCCATGCTGGAAGCTGCCACATGGAATGCTGCCGACTACGGTTATTTCAGAGGCGGCGGGTATTCTTCCCGCTTTGTGACGGAAGCGGAGATGCCGGTGACTATGATACGCTTAAATCTGGTGAAAGGTCTTGGCCCGGTGATGCAGATTGCGGAGGGCTGGACGGTGAAGCTTCCGGAGGAAGTGACGGACGTGCTCTGGAAACGGACGGATTACACATGGCCCTGTACATGGTTTGCGCCCAGATGTGACGGAAAAACGGAAGCCTTCCGTTCCGCTTATGAGGTGATGAATCATTGGGGCGCCAATCACGGAGCCATCAGCTACGGCCATATCGGAGCCGATTTAATTACCATGTGTTCCATGCTTCGGATCCCGGTATGTATGCACAATGTGCCGGAGGAAAAGATTTTCCGTCCTGCCGCATGGAATGCCTTCGGAATGGACAGCGAGGGAGCGGATTACCGTGCCTGTGCGGCATATGGTCCTTTGTATCGCTGAATCAAAATCCTCTACCTTGCCAATCCGGTAAATTTATAGTAGAATGTCAACATAAGTTTTGTCCAAAGGCAAATACTGTAAGAAAAAAGGTTACTGTTCACTTGCTGCCACCACGAGGTGTTGTCACGCTGTTTCTGTGTGATCAAACCCAAGCGATTAAGATAATCGCTTGGACAGACATGTGCGAAATCGCAGCTTTTGCGATTCCTGTGCATAGGTTGTTGTGAACGGAAACGGAGTTAACAGTAACGATAAAAGAACATGTATGCACAATGTCAATATGCGGAAATGAGGATTGGAATGGCAGAGAAAATAAGAGAGCTGTATGTAAAGTACGAGGAGATCATAGTATATCTCATTGTAGGTGTAGTGAATACTATTATATCATGGGGAGCATGGTTTTTATGTGCTTACACTTTTCTGGATGCGGAAATAGTATGGCAGAATGTTTTGCTGAGTGTCATCTCATGGGTGGTGGGTGTTGTCACCGGTTATTTTATGAACCGCAAATTTGTATTTAAAAGCCATGAACCGAATATCTGGAAAGAATTCCTTCAATTCTCCGGGGGCAGGCTTTCCACTTGGGCGCTGGATGCGGTGATGATGGTGGTGATGGTCAATCTTATGCACATACACGAGGGGGCTTCCAAGATATTTGTATGCGTGCTGGTTATGATCGGAAACTATATTATCAGCAAGTTTTTTGTGTTCAAGAAGACGGATCCTGCGAAGGAGCAGACGGCAAAGCAGGAGGGTTAGGCTCAAATCAATTCCTGCGATCTGTTTTGATTATAGAGGAAAAACGGATTTTTGATAAATACATTTAATCATGAATCAATCTAAGTACTAGTACTGGTATGGTGGCGGCAGTGATGCTGCCACTATTGGCATTATGATTTAAAAGGAGAATGCTTATGGCCGTATGTTTAAACACCGATTCCGCATACAAGATATTTGAAATGCTGGTTCACGACCGGTTTTTTGTAGATAAAACGGGTATTATTGAAACGCTGAATGCAAGGATCAATACCATGAACAGATATATCTGCATTACAAAGCCCCGCAGATTCGGAAAAACTTCGGTGCTTAATATGCTTGACGCGTATTATGGGAAGGCGTGCGGATCCAAGGAAGTGTTTGATTGCCTTAAAATCAGCAATGGTGAAACATATAAGGATCATCTAAATAAGTATAATGTGATTCATCTGTGCTTAAATGACCTGCCGGATGATGGCAGTACGTATGAAACATATATAAAATTAATCAAAGAATCAATTGCTGACGATGTAAAAGAAGCTTATCCGGAGCTTAAAGGCAAAAAATTTCGTAAAATATCGGATTTGCTCACGGCAACACAGGATCAGTTTATATTTATGATTGATGAGTGGGATTATATATTCAGCCATGAATTATTTTGTGAACATCACAGCGATTTTTTAGAATTTCTTAGAAATCTGCTGAAAGACCGGCCGTATGTGACCCTTGCTTATATGACGGGCGTGCTCCCGATAAAAAAATACAGCGCCGGTTCCGCGTTAAACATGTTTAAAGAATATACCATGCTTAAAGATCCCTTTTTTGAAGAGTTTTTCGGTTTTACGGAAAGCGAAGCAAGAGCGCTTTGTGAAAAGCAGGCGGTACTTACAATGGAAGAAATCTGTGAGTGGTATAACGGTTATCAGACAAGGAACGGCATCCGGCTGTACAATCCAAGGTCTGTGGTGTGTGCATTGGAGGACGGCGTCTGCCAGAGTTACTGGACCAGAACCGGAAAAACGGATGAAGTACTATCTTTTCTAAAATATAATATGGGAGAAGTGCGGGATGATATCGTGAAGCTGATAAACGGTTTTTCCGTTATGGTTGATATAAAAAAGGAGTATTCTGCCGGACAGGAAGAGCCTTCTAACAGAAAAGACATATACGCCGCCATGATTATTTATGGTTTGCTGTCCTACCATGACGGCGAACTCAGAATCCCCAATAAAGAGCTTATGATGGAATTTGAGGAGGCGCTGGAAGATGATGATTTTGGTTATGTGGCAGAACTTGTCCGAAATTCTAATGACATATTGAGCGCAACAATACAAAAACGAGGTGATGCTGTCGCGGCATATCTGCACGACATTCATAAAAGTGAGCTGCCTGTTTTAAAATACAATGATGAGAATAGTTTATCTTGTGTGGTGACACTGGCGTATCTCTCCGCGCGGAATAAATATCGAATAGAACGAGAGGAAAAGAGTGGCAAAGGTTTTGCTGATTTTATTTTTCATCCAAGGAGGCAAAATATTCCGGGAATCATTTTGGAGCTGAAGTCAGGTGATACGCCTGAAGCTGCCATTGCTCAGATCAAAAATAAGGAGTATTGCGAGAAATTGAAAAAAGAGCACGTGGAAGAGATTCTTGCTGTTGGAATCAGTTACAATATTGATAAGAAAGAGCACCAATGTGTGATTGAAGAACTGGAATAGAAGTACAAATTGTTAAATATACACTATAAAATATATACTTTTAAACACGTTCCGGTAAGAAGAATCCGCAGACAGATTCTTCTTACCGGTTTTGAGATTATTTATGTACCTTGCTATGTATGTCTGTTTATTGCAAGGATATTTTGCTAAACTGTCCGCTCCTCTACACCACTTGATGCTGCGAAAAGCTTTTCTTTGACCAAAGGATTCCTGCGGCCAGTGCAATTACCGTGACGGGGACGGCCAGATACACCGGCGGGAAGGTGATGCTGCCTATTGTAAGCAGGTCAAATTCAAACAGCCTTAGAAGCTGCATCTGGTTGACAGGCAGCAGATATCCCCACAATGCCACGGATTCCGGAAGCAGGTTCCATGGAAGGAACATAGGAAGGATGTAAATTACAAAGGCAATCACCAGCGCGCTGAAGGCACTTTTTCCCAGAGCGGACACCACCAGAACGATGGAAGTCAGTACCAGCATTCCGCCGAACCATGCGATGCAGGCCAAACCGTAAGCCTGAAGCCAATTCATCGAATAGGGAATCCGGTCATAGTATCCCAGCTCGCCCAGCTGTACCGAGCAATTCCATCCGGCGGTACCGTGTACGGTCAGGTGCAGCAGGGTGCAGATTCCCAGAAGCAGTGCGGATCCGGCCATTGTGATTAAAAAAGCGGAGATGATTTTGGCCAAAGTACACTTTTTCCGTCCGTAAATGCCTGTGAGAATCAAGGCATCCATATGAATGGTATATTCCTCTGAGAACACGGGGGAAATTATAACGGTAACAATGCATCCCCAGAGCAGAAAAGAGTACAACAGTGCATTCAAAGTACATTCCCAGCCGGTAGAATAGCCCAAGATCAGCTCCGGCGCTATATCGCCGAAGGCTTCTTCCACGGTCTTGCCGCTGTAGCTTCCGTCAGGATTTACAAAACCGTTGGCGGAGAGTGTATTATATAACAAATTGTGTACATAATGATATTCACGGTCCGGATCAATGCCCCCTGCTTCCCAGAGAGAATCCGGTATGTCATAAGTTTCCACAATGGTACGTACCTTCTCGTCAGTGATCGGACCCTGATAGAAGGCGCAGATTTCTTTGTCTACAGGTATTGCGTCAAAGCCTTCCAGCGTAACCTTTTGCCCGTTTTCTACCATTTGAATACTGGCGTAACCGGGTACTACCCAAGAGTACTCCATAATGGCTACAAAGCTGACAAGTCCTAACAATGCGGCCCAGACCAAAGGCTTCCGCAGCATTTTCTTTATTTCAAAACCGATTAGTTGTCTCATTTTATAGATACACCTTTCCGCGCATTTCTGCGCATTTATGATATAAAATTACTTATTTGTTTTTCATACTTCCAGACATGCCGGCGTAGTCGGCACAAACAATACGTGAGAAGAATGCCTGCACTTGGCATTCTCCAGTGTGTAACTTAGATTTTCATAGCTTGCGTATTAAGAAGGTGCGTAAACACCCCTCTAGGAGGGTGCGTAAACACCCCTCTAAGAAGGTGCGTAAACACCCCTCTAAGAAGGTGTGCGTAAGCACCCCTCTAAGAAGGTGCGTAAGCACCCCTCTTTGATAGCTTAGAAAATCTTTACACACTTTCTTTGTCATTAAAATAATAAAGATATAGATCTTCCAAATTAGGAGCCACGTTCAAGGCGCTTTCCAGAGGCTTCTCCTCACTGATAATGCGCAATACTGTGTTTTCTCCCTCTGTACGCATATTGCCGATATTGTGCTTATTTTCCAGAGAGGGGACTTCACCGTTGGGAACACGGCATTCCCAGACTTTGCCGTCCACGGTGTGTATGATTTCGTCGGGTCTGCCTTCATGAATAAAGTTTCCTTTTTTCATAACGAGAATATCTCCCGCTATGTATTCCACATCCGAAACGATATGGGTGGACAGCAGGACAATCTTATTCCGGGAAAAGCTGCTGATCAGGTTGCGGAAGCGTACACGTTCCTTGGGATCCAGCCCGGCGGTTGGTTCGTCTAAGATTAAAACTTTAGGGTCATTGAGCATGGCTTGAGCGATGCCCAGACGTTGTTTCATGCCGCCGGAAAAGGTTTTAATCTTCTTGTCTTTGGCCGAAAGCAGTCCCACTTCGTCCAACAGTTCCAGAGAACGCTGTTTGGCATAGCCTTTGGAAAGTCCCTTGATAGCGGACATATATAATAAGAATCTCATGGCGGTAAAATCGGGATAATAGCCGAAGTCCTGAGGCAGGTAGCCCAATATATTGCGGTAACGGTCGCCGTATTCCCGAATATTTTGCCCGTCATAGCTGACAGTTCCCGCAGTGGGCGACTGAATATCGCACAAGAGGCGCATCAGGGTAGTTTTTCCGGCTCCGTTGGCGCCCAGAAGACCATAGACTCCACAGGTGAGTACAGCGCTTAGATCATTTACGGCAATAAAGGCGCCGTACTGTTTGGTAAGATTTTCTATTCGAAGTTCCATAGATTTCGATCCTTTCTGTTTTCATTGAGATAGTGTATTTCCGTGCAAAGCTTTAGGGCATTGTATATCAGCGGCACAAGAGCCAGCAGTGTGAGGAGCGGTAAAACCTTAGTGAGCGAGACTGTGCTTAGGGATACCCACTGGCTTGATAAGGACATGATTCCAAATTCCAAGATGCCTGCCATGACGGATACGCCTGCCATGACGGCAGAGTTCCAGCGGCTGCCTATGCGGCGCAGAAGATATAGGGATACGGCGCTTGTCAGGAAGAAGGGCAGCAGCGCATAAAAACAAAATTCCCACAAAGCTCCTTCTATCATGCGGTAGGCGGCCAGAGCTCCTGTCAATACCATGAAATCTCCGCCAAATAGAATGCATAACCGGAAGAGAAAGATCTGTGCTAAATTATAGCGGCAGGATGCCTCCATTTCCCAGATGCCGGCGCGAAAGCTTTTGGACAACTCATAGATCAAAATCAAGGATAAACCCGGCGCAAAACAAAACAGCAGCATATTTACCAACAATAAATTGGCTTGGAATACATAAAAAAATATCAGGCATAGCATGGCCGCCTGCACCAGCCAGATCCAGCCGGATATATAGGACAAATGTGTCAATATCTGTCCTGCAAAGGACTGCCGGGGAAGATAATCCATTTCCCGGATGTCTTCGGAGAGCTGTTCTATATGGTAAGTGCGAATATCCGGATTAATATCCGGAGGAGTATATTGTTTTAAACAGGCTTCCAATTCCAAATCCCTTTTCATAAATAACTCCGTTTCTGCGCTGCTCTTTGTGTATAAGCGATTTGCGGCAAGCAGCGCACAGACACAAATCGCCGAGAGAGAAATCTTAATTTTTGTCGGCCCTCACATTTTTAAGTATTGCTTGAGCTTTTCCGTTCCTGAGTACAGTCTGGTCTTAACGGTGGAAAGGGGAACTCCGGTGAGGCTGGCAATTTCTCTCAGCTTATACCCCTGATAATAGTAGAGAACAATGACCTCCCTTTGATTTTCCGCCAGATGCATTAACCCCTCCCTCACCGAAATTTTAATCAGGGTATCCTGTTCCGGCCCATTGACGGAAAGGGGAGTATTTGCGCGGCATGTTTCCTGTTCCGGACTGTCGGTCCATTGACTGTAAGAAATTTCTTTGTTGGTGCGTGCGTTGTTTTTACGGAAATAGTCTTTGCATACATTCAGTGCAATCCGAATCAAGTAAGATTTAAAATGCTTCCGTTCCTTGTAATTTTCCAGAAAGCGCATCAAATGATAGAAGGTTTCCTGCGTGCAGTCGTAGGCCGTGTGTTCGTTTCCCGTCTGATAGTAGCAATAACGGAATACGTCGTTATAATATTTTTCTACCAGCCGGCCGAATAATTGCTTTTCGCCCTGACGAATGCGCTTTATCAGTTCATAGTCCTGCAAATGCTTCTCCTTTCCCGGATGTGTCTCCGATATTTTGCGAGGCCGCCGTCTTTACCGCTTATAAAAGATAGGGTGGCAAGCTTGCTGCCTGTTGGGCGGATACCATGCTGCGACAGCTTCTGTATAGTAAACGTTTCGGACAGAAAAAAAGTTTGCCTGATTATTATTTTTTATTTTATCATCAAAATATGCTTTACAGATTTGATTCTTTTGCTGCCGGAATCAGGACAGGAAGCGGCTTTTTTACATGGTATAAAAAAGACTGTGCTTCCGGGGCACAGCCTTTTAGAAATCGTTATTTAAAAAGAATCGTTATGATGAAAGACAGTTTAAGGTAAATTATGGAGGAAATGTATTTTCAAACATGCTCTAGAGCCATGCAAAATTTCGACGGCAATGCGGTGGCATTGTCTAGTACAACGAATATTAATTAACTGACACCTTGGCTTGTCTGATTTTTCATCTGCTTCGTTGTCGTCAATCGACGTAGCCACCGCTACGCCTCATTCCTCCGCCTTGCATATGAAATAATCATTCTGCGCCAATGTATCAGAAATTAATTATTCGTTGTACTAGAAATTTTGCTCTTAGATAGAAGCCGCCATGTCTTCCACCAGAGCTGCGGAGCGGAGTGCGGCAGCTTTCTCAAAGGTGGGGTAATCCATTTCCGCGCTGTCGTCGGCTTTGTCGGATATGGCGCGGATGATAACGAAAGGTACATGATTTAAATAAGCTCCATGGGCTACGGCAGTGCCCTCCATCTCCGCACAGTCGCCCTGAAAGTCGGCGATCAGTTTTTCCTTTACCGATTTGCTGGAAATAAATTGATCACCGCTGACCACACGACCTACCACGGCGTGACAGTCGGAATTCACTTTTTCACAGGAAGTCTTTGCCAGCCGTATTAAAGCTTCATCCGCAGGGAATTCCCGGAGTCCCAGCTGGGGCACTTCCCCGGGGGTATAGCCGAAAATGGTTGCATCCACGTCATGATGAATGGCATCTTTTGAGATCAGTATGTCACCGATATCCAATTTTGCGTTTAAAGAGCCGGCCACACCGGTGTTAATGATATGAGTGACTTCAAAGAGATCAACCAGAATCTGTACACAGAGTGCGGCATTTACTTTGCCCACACCGCTTCGCACAATGACTGCCTGTGCGCCGTTGAGGCTGCCGTCATAGAACTCCATGCCGGCCTTTTTTACAATCCGTGAGACAGTCATTTTAGATTTTAATGTCTCCACTTCTAACTCCATAGCACCGATAATACCTATTTTACTCATAATAATAACCATGCCTTTCCGTAACATGCAAGTGAGTGCTGCAGTTTTTCTGCGGCTCACAATCCCATATGTATCTTTCTGCTTTTTTTTAGACGTTCCTTTCATACACGCTTTGGCTCTTATGTACCTGCCTTGGCTGGCATCCAAATCAGGATTATGAAATGCCTTTTGTGATATTATTCCGGATAAACAAGTCTGCTGTCATCAATCCGGTACAGTACGTTGTCTAAAAACCTCTTTGCAAGGAAGTTTGCCATGGGCAGGTTCATGTCCAGATAATTGCCGCAGTCTTTGGGGGATGCTCCGGGAACCTCATCCTTGAAATCTCTGATAAACTCGAACATTTCCACAATAAGGGGAACAATGTCATGGGAAGACAAATCGCCTGCCAGAAGAAGATAAAATCCGGTACGGCAGCCCATGGGACCGAAATAAATCGTCTTGTCCTTATAAACGGTATGATTGCGCAGAAAAGTGGCGCCCAGATGTTCAATGGTATGTACCTCCGCAGTGTTCATCACAGGCTCCTCGTTGGGGCTGGTCATGCGCAGATCAAAGGTGGTGATGACCTCCGCACCCACGGTATCTTTTCGTGATACATAGATACCGGGCTGCAGCTTGATATGGTCGATGGTAAAGCTTGCAATTTTTTCCATAATAACCTCCATACCGCTTTAGCGGCTCAAATAGATATGAAACTTAATACTTCTTAGGCAGTGTCTTTTGCTGCCTTAGAAGCATTTT
>Ga0137308_100890_pt2 | contig 20946 bp, 17 predicted proteins | sample Inofrocosms_June_FD_97181 | JGI IMG/M metagenome (GOLD analysis project Ga0137308, IMG submission 97181) | Mouse cecal microbial communities from Vienna, Austria - N-Acetylneuraminic and N-Acetylglucosamine D2O microcosms_June | ecosystem: Host-associated > Mammals > Digestive system > Large... | reverse complement strand
GGGAATAAAATGGATAAATTGCTGACTGCTGTAAAGAAAATCGAGCAGCAGGATTTGAATTTTGAGGTTGATAAAAGCCGTTTATATGAAATCGACTTAACTCTTGACGCACTCAATCACATGAAACTGGCACTAAAAAAATCGCTTACAGAGCAGTGGCAGGCTGAAAAACTGCGGCAAGAACAGATTTCTGCATTAGCCCATGATCTCAAGACACCGCTAACCATCATCCGCGGCAATACGGAATTGTTGTACGATACTGATTTAACAATAGAACAACAGGAATGTGCTGACTACATCACAGACAGCTATATGCAGATGCAAGTTTATGTTAAAACCATGATAGACCTGTCTACGGCTTCAACAGGGTATCAGCTTAATAAAGAAATCCTTAATCTTCCTGATTATTTAAAGCAGGTGAAGGTATCAATAGATGCTTTGTGCAGAACAAAAGAAATTCATCTGCAAATGAGTATGTCCGATATTCCAACGCAGCTAACCGCAGATAAGGTTTTGTTAGGACGTGCCATTCAAAATGTGGTAAATAATGCGTTGGACTATTCTCCTCAAAATGGAACACTTCATATAGACGTCTACGGAAAAGACAATTTTGTTGATATTTCAGTCACAGACGAGGGAGGAGGATTTTCTGACGAAGCGTTGCAGCACGCACAAGAACAATTTTTCATGGACGATCAAAGCCGTAATTCAAAGCTGCACTTTGGTATGGGCTTATATATTGCAAAATCCATCATGGAACAACATAATGGTGAACTCATATTAGAAAACTCCAAAAGCACAGGCGGTGCAAAAGTAATTTTGAAAATTCCATTTTGATAGGATGGGCGGCTCTATAGCCGTCCATTTTTTGGGTTTGCGCGCCGGGGGATAATATTCATAATATCTTCAAGGGGTGTCTGACGCTGTTCTTCAAGATAAAAATCGGCAGCAATTTTGACAACAAATTTTATAGAAACCGTGCTGAACAGTACCGGATAATACTTTTCTGGAGAAGCATTAAAGCTTCTCCGGTTCCGGGTAATCCACGCCGAAGGTGTCCACGGTAACGCTCTGCATTACCTGATCTTCCAGTGGTCTGTCGGAATAATCGGTGGCTGTCTCAGCGATCTTATTTACCACATCCATACCTTCTATCACTTTTCCAAACGCTGCGTAAGAGCCGTCTAAATGCGGGCTTGTCTTGTGCATAATGAAAAACTGCGATCCTGCCGAATCGGGATGCATGGAGCGCGCCATGGAAAGAACGCCCTCGGTATGCTTTAAGTTATTTTCAAAGCCGTTGATCGCGAATTCGCCGGGAATGTTATAACCGGGACCGCCGGTGCCTGTGCCGTTGGGATCTCCGCCCTGAATCATAAAGCCTTTGATCACCCTGTGAAAGATCAGGCCGTTATAGAAACCTTTCTGGATCAGGGAAATAAAGTTGTTTACGGAAACAGGTGCAATTTCAGGATAGAGTTCCGCTTTGATCACACCCCCGTCTGCCGTAGTAAAAGTTACGATTGGATTTTGAGCCATTTGTAATACTTCCTTTCTGTAAAGTATATGATACAGTTTATATTATGATAAAATGCGCTTTTCGTAAAGAGATAAATGCCTGACAGATTTATTCCGCTTGACATCTTTAGGAAAAGTCAGCAAAATAGGAAAATAGACGGGAAACTTTAAATAGGTTATGTATGATCACAAAAATTATTTTAGAAGAAGAACTGAATACGGAAGAACTGCAAAAACTGGAGATTCTCTTTAAGGAAACCCGGCAGGATATTCTGAATGATTTTCTTATCTTAACGGACAGTCCGGAACTTGCACGGATTTGCAGAAAACTGGATATGGCGGTGGCGGCGGTTTTGTCGGGAGAGGATAAAGATTTTACGGGGATTTCTTATGCCGTGGCGGGTACGGACGATCTGGATAAAGGGTATCTGGAGAGAATATGGCAAAGGTACCGGGGGATTCCCTGGGATATCTGTGAGACGGCGAGATGTTTTGTGCGGGAAACGACGCCGGAAGATGTGGAAAGTTTTTACCGGATCTACAGCGACAAAAGCATCACTGCCTATATGGAAAATCTTTTTGAGGACAGGGATGAGGAAAAGCGGTATATCAGAGACTACATAGAAAAGGTATACGGCTTTTACGGTTTCGGCATGTGGACTGTCTGTCTGAAGGAAACCGGCGAGGTGATCGGCAGGGCGGGGCTTTCCATGCGGGAAGAATTTGAAGAACCGGAGTTGGGGTATGTGATAGGTGAAAAATGGCAGAGGCGCGGGATTGCGGAGGAGGTATGCAGGGAAATTCTGGCATACGGGAGGGATGAGTTGGGTTTTGAGCAGGTGCGGGCACTGATGCATCCTGAAAATAAGGCATCAAAAAGATTGTGCGGTAAATTGGGATTCTGTTATAAGGCAGAGATAACGCTGGATGGCGAACTGTATGACCTATACACTGTAGAACTGTAAAAAAATATAAATAAAAGTTGATTGGCAGGCACTATAAGGCATATGAAAAGCATCAATAGTATTATGAAATATAGTAAGGTATATTATTGAAGAGGTTAAAGAGTATTATAAAACTGTCCTTTGAGATATAACAGAAAATGGTGGTGAAAATCTGTATAATAATAAAAAAGAAAACAGAAACATCGTAGTAAAGTTTTACAAAGATAAAAAAATAATCAAAAAAAGTTTGGGATATCTAACAAAATTATAAAAACGGTGTTGACAGCGGAAAAAGATGGTGCTAGACTTGCGGTTAACAAAGGCAAAGGCGCTTTGAGAAAAGTTCTCAGGGCGCCTTTTTCATTGTATGAAATAAAAATTGCATACGGGCGAAAGCCGGCTGCCCGAAAGTGCAAAATTATGACAGGATGCGTAAAATTCCGTGCAGGAAAACCTGCAGATAAGACCCCAAACCGCTGTTTTTCCGGTGGCAATGAAAATAAAAAACGGAGCGCCTGCAGGACAGTACGTTTCTGTAAATATGAAATTTTACGCGAAAAAATTCAGAAAAGAGGGAGTATTATGACAGAAGAAATTATGAGTGTAATGAATGGTCAGATATTCGGCGTCTGGTTTCTGATCGGCGCCGCACTGGTATTCTGGATGCAGGCCGGCTTTGCTATGGTGGAGACGGGTTTTACAAGGGCTAAGAATGCGGGGAATATCCTGATGAAGAACCTGATGGATTTTTGTATCGGTACGGTGGTATTTATCCTGATCGGTTTCGGGCTTTTACTGGGCGAGGATATGTTTGGCCTGATCGGTAAGCCGGGGTTTGATATTTTTACGGCTTATGAAAGCTTTGACTGGTCCAATTTTGTGTTTAATCTGGTATTCTGCGCAACAACGGCGACCATCGTTTCGGGCGCTATGGCTGAGAGAACAAAGTTTATATCTTATTGTGTTTATTCCGGGATCATTTCCGCTCTGATCTATCCGATAGAAGCACACTGGATCTGGGGAGGCGGTTTTCTTGCGCAGATGGGCTTCCATGACTTTGCCGGGTCCTGTGCGATACATATGGTAGGCGGTATTTCCGCGCTGGTGGGCGCCGGGATACTTGGACCCCGCATCGGAAAGTTCGGAAAGGATAAGGACGGAAAGATCGTAAAAGTGAACGCTTTTCCGGGACACAACCTGCCGATCGGCTGTCTTGGCGTATTTATTTTGTGGCTGGGATGGTATGGCTTTAACGGCGCGGCGGCAACAACGGTGGAACAGCTCGGTTCTATCTTTGTGACAACGACGATCGCACCGGCAGTTGCAACGGTGGTGTGTATGGTCTTTACGTGGATCAAGTATGGAAAACCGGATGTTTCCATGTGCCTGAATGCTTCTCTGGCAGGGCTCGTGGCGATCACGGCTCCCTGCGATGTGACGGATGCTTTCGGGGCGATCGCGATCGGTGCCGTTGCCGGCCTGTTGGTGGTATTCGGCGTATGGCTTTTGGATTATAAACTGCATGTGGATGATCCGGTAGGCGCTGTTGCGGTACATTGCCTCAACGGTATCTGGGGCACTCTTTCGGTCGGGCTTTTTGCGACAAATACAGCACCGGGCTATTCCATAGCAAATGCAGCAGGAGAAGAACTGACAGGACTGTTTTACGGCGGCGGCTTTGAACTGATGGGGCTGCAGCTGATCGGTTTTGCAGCGGTAGCGGGATGGACGCTTGTCACGATAACGATTGCGTTTTTATTGATCAAGGCAACACTGGGCCTGCGGGTGTCGGAAGAGGAGGAGATCATCGGTCTGGATGCAACGGAGCACGGCCTGCCCAGTGCGTATTCCGGTTTTGCGATCACGGATATGTCCGCTACAACAATGGATGTCAATGAAAATACGGATCTTGGAGAGAGTGATTACGAGAAGGCGGGAAGCTTCAAGGTGGACAGGGCGATCCCGGTGGTGGCGACAAGCAGCGAAACGGACGCAAACGGCGTGCCGATCTTTAACACAGGTATGCACAAAATTTCTATTATTGCAAAACTGGCGCGGTTTGACGCATTGAAAAAAGCGTTGAATGAACTGGGTGTGACGGGTATGACGGTGTCACAGGTGATGGGATGCGGCATTCAGAAGGGCGCCGGAGAATATTACCGCGGTGTTGAAATGGATGCAACGCTGATGCCGAAAATCAAGGTGGAAGTCATTGTCAGCAAGATTCCGGTGGAGCATGTGGTAGAAGCTGTGAAAAAAGCGCTCTATACAGGCCATATAGGCGATGGGAAAATATTTGTTTATAATGTGCTGAAAGTAGTCAAAGTCCGCACAGGGGAAGAGGATTACGAGGCGCTGCAGGATGTCGAGTAAAGTGCATTGCGGATACGTAGCGGGCCCTTCGGTATTTTTTCGGAGGGCCTGCTTATATAATATGAAGCCTGTCCGGTTACTTTTCGCAGATCAGGTATGCGCCTTTGCTGCGCATTCCGTGGGGACATGATTCAAATTCGGGGCGATTTTTTCGCAGCAAAACTTTCGATATCGCCCCGAACCGTTACTATGAGCGGCTCTAATGCCATGAACAGCAACGCCTGCCTGTTTTTTGCTTGTTTTTTTCATCAACAATATTGCTTTTGCTTTGTTAATTTGCTATCATGAATAATACGTATGGGGATTTTTCGCGGAAGATTTTTGTGGTGAAGTAAAGGAGCAGTTTTTTATGGAAAATACGGTTTTGATAGTGGAAGATAATGAAATAAACAGAGCGTTGCTGATGACGATTCTGGAAGATACCTATCAAGTATTGGAGGCCGAAAACGGACAGGAAGCGTTGGAGATATTGCGGGATCCGAAAAATTCGGTATCTGCGGTGATCACGGATCTGATTATGCCGGAAATGGACGGCTACCAGTTTCTGGAGGTGTATTCGTCGTCCCCGGAATTTGCGAATATTCCGGTTATCGTATCCACCAGCCAGTCTGATTCGGAAAGTGAGGTAAAGTGTCTGGAGTATGGCGCATGGGACTTTATCAAGAAACCTTACAATGCCCAGATCATCCGGTTCAGGGTTAAGAATGTTATTGAGAGAAGTGAGTTATATGCGTTAAGAAAACTCCGTTATCAGGAACAGTTTGATACGCTCACCGGTATTTATATACAGAACATGTTTATCAATCGGACGAAAAAGATGTTGAAAGAAAATCCGGATAAGGATTTTATGATACTGCATTTTGATATTTACCAGTTTCAGGTTTATAACAGTGTATTCGGCAGACGGGAGGGGGATAAACTCCTCTGCCATATAGCGGATATGCTGCGGAAAATGGCAGAATGTGGAACCTGTATGACTTATTGCCGTATAGAGGCGGATGCGTTCTGTATCTGTGCGCCTGCGGCGGATAATGAAATGATTCAGAATATAATGGACTGGTTCCAGAAGGATTTTCAGGTTTACCAGAGAGATTACAATATTCTGGCAAATATGGGCGTATATTATGTGGAAGACAATACGGTGTCTATCCCTGTGATGATAGACCACGCAAAGCTGGCATCAAAGGAATGTAAGGGAAATTATATTCAAAACTATCATATCTATACGGAAGAGATCGGGAAGAGTATACAGGAAGCGCAGAGTATTGTCAGTAAGATGGAGCGGGCAATGAAAGAGGAGCAGTTTGTTCTTTATCTTCAGCCCAAATATGGACTTGCGAAATATAAACTCAGAGGAGCAGAGGTACTGATCCGGTGGCTGACACCGGAAGGAATGGTTTCGCCGGGTAAGTTTATTCCTGTTTTCGAGAAAAACGGGTTGATCATGAAACTGGATTATTATGTATGGGAGCAGTCCTGCAAGCTGATCAGGAACTGGCTGGACCGGGGTATTAAGCCGTTTCCGATATCTGTTAATATTTCCAGAGTCAGCATGTATAATCCGCGGATCGTGGAGGAGATTCATGAACTGACGGTAAAATATGATGTTCCGCCTGAGTTATTCCAGTTGGAGTTGACGGAGAGTGCTTATACGGATAATCCGGAATCAATCAAAAAAGCGATGCAGCAGCTGCAGGAATACGGTTTTAAAATACTGATGGACGATTTTGGCAGCGGTTACTCTTCGTTGAATGTATTAAAGGATATTTCGGTAGATATCCTGAAGATGGATATGAAATTTATGGCTGCCCCGGGCAGTGAAAACCAGAGGAGAAGCGAAAGCATTGTGGCCAATGTGATCCGGCTGGCAAAGGATCTTGATCTGCCTGTTATTGCTGAAGGGGTGGAAGAGAAAGAACAGGTGGAATTTTTGAGCAGCGTAGGCTGTGAGTATGTACAGGGCTATTATTTTGCCAGACCGATGCCGGTAGCAGAATATGAAAAATTAGCTTTTACATAAAATTGCGGGCATCTGCCTGAGTGTGCCCGGAGGATTTACAGACGTGAAAACGGCTGGAAATCGCTCCGCGTAAATGGCAGCAGGAGGTCAGATGCGGAACTAAGAAACAGCATCTGAGCCGTATGGTGCCCGGAGGATTTACAGACGTGAAAACGGCTGGAAATCGCTCCGCGTAAATGGCAGCAGGAGGTCAGATGCGGAACTAAGATAGAGGAGATGAAAAGATGTATGGTACATGGTGGTCGCTGGTGCCGCCCATAGTGGCGATCTTACTGGCGTTTATTACAAAAGAGGTGTATTCCTCCCTGTTTGTGGGAGTGCTTTTAGGGGCGTTGTTTACAGCGGGATTTGAACCCTGGGGTACGTTCGAAACCCTGTTTACGACAATGACGGGGAGTATGAACCTGAACATTATTATTTTCGATGTGCTGCTCGGCATGATCATTGTGCTGATGCAGAAGTCCGGGGGTTCGAGGGCTTACGGAAACTGGGCGATCGGAAAGATCAAGTCAAAAAAGAGCGCGCTTTTCGCAACGACAGGTCTGGGCGTGTTGATCTTCGTAGACGATTATTTTAACTGTCTGACGGTAGGCTCCGTTATGAGGCCTGTAACAGATAAGTATAAGGTTTCCAGAGCGAAACTTGCTTATATCATTGATGCGACTGCGGCGCCGATCTGTATTATCGCGCCGATCTCAAGCTGGGCGGCGGCGGTAAATTCTTATGTACCGGAGAACAGTTCCCTGACAGGTTTCCAGTTGTTCCTCAGTACAATTCCGTTTAATCTCTATGCGCTCCTGACACTTCTGATGGTGTTTCTGGTGATCGCCCTGAATCTGGATTTCGGTTTGATGAAAAAACATGAGAAGAATGCGGAAAAAGGCGATCTGTTTACTTCCGGTGCCGAGGAGTTCAAAGGCATGGAAGAGGCAGGCGGGGAAGGCAACGGAAGCGGTAAGGTGATGGATCTGGTGCTTCCCGTTGCGGTGCTGATCGCTTCAGCGGTGTTCGGCATGATCTATACGGGTATTTTAGGAGGCGCGGAAAACTTTATTGATGCTTTTGCGAACTGTGATGCGGAGATGAGCCTGATCTTTGCAACAACGATAACCGTTATTTTTATGGCAGTTTTGTATCTCCCCAGAAAGGTCATAACGTTCAAGGAATTTATGAATTCTCTGGCGGAAGGATGTAAGCTGATGGTTCCGGCGATTCTGATCCTGACTTTTGCGTGGACATTGAAGGGAATGGGTGATAATCTCGGCATCGGTGAGTTTGTAAGCGGGACCGTAGGCGCCAATGCGACAGCGAGTATCTTTATCCCCGCCGTTATGTTTGGGATAGCGCTGTTCCTTGCTTTCTCCACAGGTACATCATGGGGAACCTTTGCGATCCTTGTGCCGATCGTGGTGGAGATGTTTAAGATGGCGGATGAGAAGATGATGATCATTGCGGTTTCCGCGGTACTGGCAGGGGCGGTTTGCGGTGACCATGTGTCCCCGATCTCCGATACGACGATCATGTCTTCAGCAGGCGCTCAGAGTAATCATATCAACCATGTGCAGACCCAGATGCAGTATGCAATGGTGGTTGCGGCGGTCTGCGTGGCGGGCTATATCATTGCCGGTATCTGCAAGAACTGGCTGATCACTCTGGTAATCAGTGCATTGATTCTGGTGGCGGCGATCCTGGGGATTAAGAAGTATTATGACAAGAAAGAATCGGCATGATATTTTGACCGGTGAACTGTTTTATGAGAACGGAAAAAGAAAGATCTGATAAATATGTCAAAAAAGCTGATAAAAGTGCCCTATATTGACCAGACTAAGGAGTGGCCGACAGGCTGTGAGAGTGTTTCGGCTGTAATGCTTCTGCAATATCTGGGTATGGATATTTCAGTGGAGCAGTTTGCGGATTTTTATCTGGAGAAGACGCCGCTTTTAGAAAAAGACGGGAAATTATACGGCGGGGACCCAAGAAGGGTTTTTGTCGGGAATCCGGCTGATGATCAGTCTATGGGATGTTATGCACCGGTGATAAAAAAGGCGCTGGAAAAACTGTTTCAGGAAGAGGCGGCGAATCCGCAAAAAAGGCAGAGAAAGAATAAAACGGCGGAAAGCGGGGCATGCGTGGAGGAATCGGCAGAGCCCGAAAAAAGCGGCACCGCCGGAGAGAAGGTTTGGGAGGCCGTAGATCTGACGGGAATTTCCGTGGAAGGATTACTGCGGCATTATATAGATAATGACATGCCTGTCATATTCTGGGCGAGTATTGATCTGAAAGAAACCTATGCGGGGCCGGAATGGATCATAGCGGATACCGGCGGGGTTTTTGAGTGGCGTTCCAATGAGCACTGTATGCTGCTTGTGGGTTATGATGAAGAAAATTATTACTTTAATGATCCGTGGCATAATCACGGGACTATAGGCTATGAAAAAAAGCTGGTGGAAAAACGCCATGAAGAGCAGTACAATATGGCGGTTTCGGTGAGAAGAAGGGAGAAGCAGGAATGATAGACAGAGCGGAATTAAAAGCGCAGGCAAGGCAGATGATGGGCGGAAATATGGGTATGCTGATCGTCTGTATGGTGATTGTGGGCGCGCTGGCGGGTGTGTGCAGCGCAATTCCCTATATAGGGCCGGTTTTGGGCATATGTGTACTGGGACCGCTGAGCCTGGGGGAAGCCTATATTTATCTGAATCTGACAAGAGGTTATGAACCGGATGTAAATGTGCTGTTCAGCGGATTTCAGCGGTTTACGGATACATTGGTATTGACGATTTTAATGAGGATTTTTATATTTTTGTGGAGCCTGCTTTTGTTTGTACCCGGCGTGATCAAAGCGATCAGTTATTCTCAGGCATATTATATTCTGGCGGAACATCCGGAAATGAGCGGTAAGGAAGCGCTGGATGCAAGTATTGAGATGATGGACGGACATAAAATGGACTATTTTGTGCTGCTTCTTTCCTTTATTCCGTGGCTTCTTCTTTGTACGATCACCTGCGGGCTGGCTGTGCTTTATGTATATCCTTATATGGATGCCACACTGGTAAATTTCTATCAGACAATTAAGCAACCGGCAGGAGGAAATATGAACGGGGGCTTTCATAACAATTATTATCAGGCATAGAATTTTTTCCGGGGATGCAGGGTGTGTAAGAAGATTCTTATACACCCTTGAAATTTGCCCGGAAATATGAGATAACAGTGAAGGAAAAAATCAAGAAGAGGAAATATGGCGAAATGGATATATTTGTGATAGTGCAACAGATGTTGGTGCTGCTTGCCATGATGCTGGTGGGATTCATAGTATTTAAGATCAGGTGGCTGGATGATAACGCCTGCAGTAAAATGTCGAAAATAGTGGTCAATGTGCTGAATCCCTGTCTTATGGTCAATGGTGTGCTGGGCGGAGGAGCGCGTCTGGAGGGCAGCATGCTTTTTCAGACATTGATCCTGGTCGTTGTTTATTATGGCACGCTGATCTTACTCAGCGGACCGACTGCATCTCTTTTGCGGACAAAAAAGGAGCATCATAATCTTTATAAACTGATGATGGTTTTTTCCAATGTGGGATTTATGGGAATTCCGGTGATCTCCAGTATTTTCGGGAAGGAATCCATGCTCCTTATTGCTTTTTATAATCTGGGATATAATCTGCTTTTTTATACATACGGCGTCTATCTGGCGGCGAAAAGCGGTAAGGCGCAGGGCGATGAAGATACAGCAAAGGGAGGACAGTGGAAAAAGCTGCTTAACCCGGGTGTGGTCGCCTGCGTAGTTACGATCACGATATTTGCAACCGGAATAACGATGCCTGAGAGTGTTTGTACATTTTTTAATTATGTGGGAAATGCGGCGGTGCCTCTCTCCATGATACTGATCGGGGCATCTGTGGCGCAGGGCGGTAAGAAAGAATTTTTCCTGGACAGGAGAGTATATGCATTTGCCGCAATCAAAATGCTGGCCATTCCAATTGCGGCAGCGCTTTTATTCAGACTTCTGCCATGGCCGTCAATGGTGGAAGGGGTGTTTGTCCTGATGATAGCAATGCCGGTAGGGACTACTGCTGTTATGCTGGCGGCAGACAGCGGCGCCGACGCGATAGAGTGCACCAAAGGATGCATCATAACGACATTGCTGTCAGTTATAACAATTCCGATCGTTTCGGCATTTTTAACATTCTGAATTATGTTACGGCAGCGATCAGGCGGATGATCTGTTCCGCCGTTTTCGTCAGATTCTGTTTTGCTGTATCAGGATCCATCGCTTCATCCAGCGTGGTGATCTGACGAAGGATCGGGAAAAAAGCATCGATGCCATGATGGTTACATTCTTCGGCGCCATCAGTGACTGCACCGGCAAGGGCGATCACTGGAGCGCCGTGTTTTTTTGCCAGTTTTGCAATGCCGGTTACGGCTTTTCCCATGGCTGACTGGTGATCGAGACGACCTTCGCCGGTAAAGACCAGATCGGCGCCTTTTATGGCGTCTTCCATCTTTACAGCGTCCATAACGAGCCGGATTCCCGGCTGCAGGTCCGCGTGCAGATAACTTAAAAAGGCGAAACCGAGCCCGCCGGCGGCACCTGCGCCTTCATAATTACTGTAATCCGTTCCTGTGTGTAGGCTGGTCAGCTTTGCATAATCTGCCAGAGCGTGATCCAGATCATCTTTTATTTTATCCGCAACGCCTTTTTGCGGACCGTAAATGTAAGTTGCGCCGTTCGGGCCGCAGAGCGGATTTGTCACATCGCATGCGATCCGGAAACGGCATTCTTTCAGTTCCGGCATAACTTTTTCGGTACGAACGGAAGCAATATTTTTAAGCGCGCCGGCGCTGATACCCGCGGGCTGTCCGTTTTTATCCAGAAATTCATAGCCCAGTGCAGCCAGCATGCCGATACCGCCGTCATTGGTCGCGCTGCCGCCGATGCCGATGATAAAGTTTCTGCAGCCGCGTTTTACGGCATCCGCTATCATTTCGCCGACGCCGTAGGTTGTGGCATCCAGAGGGCGCTTGTCTTTCCCGACAAGGATAATGCCTGCGGCGGCTGCCATTTCCATGATGGCAGTGTTTGTCTCGGGGATAATACCGTAACCTGCTTTGACGGGGGCTTCCAGCGGACCATGGACATCGATTAGAACCATTTCTCCGCCAAGTCCTTCCACAAGGGCTTCTGTTGTGCCTTCACCGCCGTCGGCAAGAGGTTTTATAATGACATCTGTGTCAGGCAGGATGTTCAGGATGCCTTTTTTGATGGCGTTTCCGGCTTCTATGGAGGTGAGGCTTCCTTTGAAGGAATCGATGGCGATTACTGTTTTCATGGGGATTGTCCTTTCTTGTAGCTTGGTATGATCTGCTATGGTTTTCGGGATATATGTTTGATTATGGTAAGTATATCATAATGGGGGTGAAATTTGGGAATTTTTATTATTCAGGCGGGAAGCTGGTAACGGCTATTGTAATTTCCGTGTCGGGAGGCTATAATTTATAAAATATTGTTTGGCGGAGGCTGTGAATTTATTATTGAAAGTATATGTATTATAAAAAGACAGTTAGTATTTTGGCTGAAGAAGGGGCAGATTGAAAAATGAGATTTTTCACTGCTGTTTATATTGGAGTAAAGCGAAAGGAATGAGTGAATCAAGTGCAAAAGAAATATGTAGAAGACAGCCGGACGGAACAGTTCCGCCTGCTGAAATATGAGGATATCAACGGAGCCAATCGTCTTTTCGGCGGAAAACTCATGGCGTGGATCGACGAGGTGGCGGGAGTTACGGCGAGACGCCACTGCGAGGCGCAGGTGACGACGGCGTGTATCGATAACCTGCAGTTTAAGGAGCCGGCATTTCTGGGAGATATGGTGGTCATCATCGGAAGAATGACCTATATCGGAAGAAGTTCCATGGAAGTGAGGGTGGACAGCTATATAGAAGATATTCACGGTTTCCGCCGTCCGATCAACAGGGCCTATGTGATGATGGTGGCGCTGGATGAGAACGAGCGCCCGAAAACCGTGGAGTTTGGCCTGGAACTGAAGTCGGAGACGGAGAAAATCGAATGGGAGAGCGGGAAGAAGAGAGCGGAGCTTCGGAAGGAGAGACGAAAAGAGGGGTTTTAAAAGAAGCGCTAAAAGGACAGAGCGGGAAACTGTCCTGTCTTTTTAACGCAGTATAAGCTTCGGCTCAAGATAAACACTTTTCACAAAATGTTCAACAGATTCATCCTGCCATTCTACGATCACATTTACGGCTGCCGCCGCCATCTCTTCAAAAGGAAGGCATACACTGCTGACCGGAGGGGCCAGAAGTGCGGAGTAAGTGCCGTCATGTCCTATCACTTCAATGTCGTCCGGTACCCTTAGGCCTTTTTCGTATAAATATTGTAATGCGCCTACCACATAACCGTCATACCATGCCTGAACGCCCGTAAATCCGGGCAATTCCTGTTCGGCTTCTTTTAAAGCGCGGTATCCTTCCGACACGTCGGGGGAGGAGCAGGTTTTGATCAGATATTCCGGCGGCTGTTTTTCTTCCCGGATGGCTTTCATAAATCCTTCTAAACGATAACTTCCGGCGTGGTAATCTGTCTTTCCTCTGCTGATATATACGATTTTCCTGTGCCCTTTCTCGATCAGATGTCTGGCGGCGAGATATCCGCCGCGGGTGTTGTCTACACAGATCCGGTTAAAGCCCTGGCTGTCTGCAAGACGTTCTACAAATACGACAGGAATACCGCATTCTGATAAAAGGGAGCGGACTTCTTTTGTCAGAACATCATCTTCAAAGCCGCTGATGATAAGACCGCAGACATGATAATCCAGAAGTTTTTTTGTCTGTTCTTTTACCGTATTGTTATTTACATGATCGCAAAAAATGGTAATGGGCTGCATGTCTGCCTTTTCAAGTTCGTTTTGCAGGGCATAGTTTACAGACTCAAAAAACATATTGACAGGCAGTTTTTTCAATATGACGCCCACAAGTTTCTGCCTGGAGGGATGGTCTTCGCCGGGGCCCTTGCCGTAGCCGGTGGATCTGACAGCGTTCCAGACAGACAGGCGTACTTCGCCTGAAACATATCCGTTGTTATTGAGTACTCTTGATACTGTTGCTGTTGAGACGCCTGCGGCTTTTGCCACATCTGTTAGTTTTACTTTTTTCATCAGCAATCATGCCTTTCTGTGGATATATAGCATAAACACCGGAATGCCATATGCTTTCGATGTAATTAACTATGTATTATCATACAATGTTTTTCTGCTTTTTTCCATTATTAATCTGTAAATTATTTGTGTAATTTTATAGAAAATATTTCATATAGTTTTGCTTAAAATGAAATATGTAAAATAATTTCACATAACGGAACGGAAATTTCCGGAAGAAGACCATACTTAAAATTAGACAATTTCACATGATGGAATTTGTGTAAATTCAACAAATATAAAGAATAAAGCGCTTTTTTGTTGACTATTTGATTGTGCTGCTGTATAGTTTAACCAACAGATCAAGTGATTTTCGTACGGAGAAAAATGGAAAATCACAAATCATATTTTTGCATAATATATGAAATGAATTTACACAACAAAGAAAAGGAGAGAAAAAATGAAAATCAAAAAAATTACAGCATTATTGTTAACGGCAGCGATGATGTTCACCCTTACTGCATGCGGGGCCGGTTCTGATGCACCGTCTGATGCTTCGGCAGACGTAGAAGATGCAGCGGCCGATGGAACGGAAACATCTGCCGGCACAGAAGAACCTGCAGCGGCAAAGGCTGATGCGGATTATACAGGTATTACAGATGTAAAGATTGCTCTGATAGGAGAAACTTCCGGCGGGAATTTCTGGGGAAATATAGAACAGGGCTTTGCGGATGCTACGGCAGCAAGAGGATGGGAAAGCGTATACTGGGCTCCCGCAGATGCAGAGACAGGAGATGCAGGCGTGCTTGACCTTGCGGAAACGGCACTGATTCAGGGCTATAATGTTATCGCAGCCAATATGGTCGATATTTCTATTTTTGAAGATTTTTTAAACCGTGCGGAAGAAGCGGGGGTTCTTGTTCTTGATTTTAATAATAATCCCGGTGAAGAATATGTCGTTGCGCAGGTTGGCATTGATTCCTATGAGTCGGGAAAACAGCAGGGGGAAAAGATAGCGCAGTTTGCTGAAGAAAAGGGGCTTGAAGAGATTAATTATGTCAGCATGTCGATCGCTTCGAGCAATGTAGCCCAGCAGACGGTAAAATCAGGCGTGTTGGATAGTCTCGCTGAAAACTACAGCGGTGCAGTCAATGAACTTGGCGAAGGGGAGTCCGAATCAAATGCTGCCACTGCGCAGGACGCCATAGGCGCATTGTTTATTGCGCATCCCGAAACGAATGTGATTATCTGCTGTGATATGTACAGTGCGGTTGGAGCGGCTTCTTATATTGAAGAGAACGGACTGCAGGGACAGGTGATCGCATGCGGGCTTTCCCTGGATGAAGACGCTTTAAGGCGTGTAAAGAGCGGTGCGCTGAGCGCAACCTCTTCTGTAGATACGGTATACATGGGCGGAGAACAGCTTTGCGGCGTTGTAGAGCAGATCATCAATGGGGAAGAGTTTGAATACAAAAACTTTCCGCCGAAAATCTGGGTAATGCCTGAGGAAGTAGACGCGTATGCCGCTGAACATGGTATCAATATTAATTGAGCAAATTGGTAATTAAGCGGAAGAGTACAGGGAAGGAGCCTGCAGGGATAAAATCGGGCAGGAACTGCAACGGGGGCGGGCATAACGCCGGCCCCGGCTATACCACAGAAGGAGGAGATCTGTTGTTATGAAGAATAAGAAATTATCACTTAGTGACGTTATGAAAGTAAAGGAGCTGGGCGCATTGCTTCCTCTTATTATTTTAGTCATTATTGCTTCTTTAGTAAATCCGGCTTTTCTGAATTCAAATAATCTGTTTGATATTTTAAGGACAACAAGTTATACGACTATTCTTGCCGTTCCGCTGACGATGCTGATGGCATCCGGACGTATGGATATGTCGATCGCGGCGACGACGGCCCTGGGCGGAATTATCGCGGCGATGGCCGAGACAAGCGGCATGCCGCTTCCTGTTGCGCTTTTGCTGGGAATTCTTGTCGGTGCGGCTGTCGGCGTATGCAATGCAGTGCTGGTAGATTATTTTCAACTGCCCGGTTTTATCGCAACGCTGGCGGTATCCAATATCGTAGAAGGCATATCCGCCGTTATTACAGACAACAATCCGATACCCGGTATTTCCGGTTCTTTTAAAGCGATCGCCCAGACAAGACTGGCAGGACAGGTGACGATCACTGTCATTTATGCGCTGGTTCTGGCGGTTATCGGCTATGTTATTATGAAGCATATGAAGATCGGACGAAAGATCCTTGCCGTAGGGGGAAATACAGAGGCGGCAAATCTTGCGGGTATTAATGTAAAAAGAATTCACACAGGACTTTTTATTTTGGTAGGCATTTTCGGGGCTGTTTCGGGTATCCTGTATTGTTCGCGTTTTTCCAGCGCGCAGCTTACGGCGGGAGCGGGAACATCTCTGACAATCATGTCTTCTGTCATCATAGGCGGTACTGCGATGCGCGGCGGTTCAGGGACGATCGTAGGTTCTGTTCTCGGATGCATGCTGTTTGCGGTTATCACAAATGCGCTGGTAGTTATGGGGATTTCCACAAACTGGCAGAACGTTGTGTACGGCCTGATCCTTGTTATTGCGTTGCTGATCGATTATTTCCGTCAAAAGAGCGCCCGCAGAGCATAAGAGAGAAAAAGAGGCCTGTTGACTGGAAAGCCGCGGAGGCGGCAGAATGAGAGGTTAGAGTGAAAATGAACGATATTATTCTTGAAATGCGCCATGTCACAAAAAAGTTTCCCGGTGTCGTTGCATTGAATGATGTGTCGATCGATCTCAGAAAAGGAGAGATCCTCGGAATCGTAGGAGAAAACGGAGCAGGAAAATCTACGTTGATGAAAGTGCTGAGCGGAACCTATACAAGCAGGGAATATGAAGGCGAAGTATGGTTAGAAGGCAAAAAGCAGATATTTAATTCCGTAGCCGACGGGCGGAATACGGGAATTGCCATGATCTATCAGGAGGTAAGCGCTTTTCTGGATTCCTCTATCGCGGAAAATATCTATGTCGGTAATCAGCCGGGAAATATGTTCGTGGATTATAAAAAGATGTACGATGATACACAGAAGCTGCTTGATATGGTAGGTATTGAAGCCGGCCCGAAAACGGTCGTGCGTAAATTAAACAGCGGGCAGCTTCAGATGCTTGCGATACTGCGCGGTATTTCTACAAATCCGAAGATACTGGTTCTTGATGAGCCGACTACGGCGCTTACTGATAAAGAAGTAGATGTATTGATGAATTTTCTGGTGGATTTAAAGAAAAACGGCGTTTCCTGTATTTATATTTCTCATAAGATGGAGGAAATTTACCGCATATGCGACCGCGTTACGGTGATCCGCGACGGGAATGTGATCGAGACCAGAGAAACAAAAGACTGGAATAACCGGGATGAACTGATTCAGGCAATGATCGGGCGTAAGATTGAAAATATGTATGTAAAGACGCCGCGGGAGCCCGGAGAAGTTGTAATGGAAGTCAAAGACCTTGTGGTACCGCATCCTACGATCCGTGACCGGAATATTGTAAATCATGTAAGTTTTAAACTGCGGAAGGGGGAGATTCTTGGTATCGGAGGCCTTGTGGGAGCCGGCCGCAGCGAGATTCTGGAAGGTATTTTCGGAAAGCTGACAGAAGGGGTATCCAAGACGGTATTTATTAACGGAAAAGAAGTAAATATCACGTCTCCGAAGGACGCGATCGCAAGCGGGATAGGCTTTGTAACGGAGGAACGCAAACTGACAGGCTTTGTTGATACGATGTCGATACTGCATAATACGAGCCTTCCCTCGCTTCCGTGGCTGCCGAAGAAACTGTTTATTGATAAAAAGACAGAAAAAGAGCAGGTGATGAAACAATTTACGGATATGCGGGTGAAAGCGCCTTCCGTAAATTCCATGGTAGCCAATCTGTCCGGCGGAAACCAGCAGAAAGTCATTCTTGGGAAATGGCTGATGAAAAATCCCGATATTCTGTTTATCGATGAGCCGACAAAGGGTATTGATGTCGGGACAAAAGCGGATTTTTATAAGATACTGGATGATCTGGCAAACAAAGGTATGTCTATTGTGATGATCTCTTCCGATATGCCGGAACTTGTATCTGTCAGTGACCGTGTCCTTGTTATGAGTAATGGCAATATGACAGGTGAATTAAACGCATCTGAGATCGATCAGGCGAATGTGATGCGCCTGGCTATCGCAGGAGAATAAGCTTGAAAAGGAGAAGGCAATGAAAGGAATTTCCCCGAATCCATATTTACCTTTATATGAGTATGTTCCGGATGGAGAACCCCGTATTTTTGAGGAACGGCTTTATGTATACGGTTCTCATGACAGATCCGGCGGGAACTGGTTTTGTCTGGAAGATTATGTAGTATGGTCGGCCCCTTTGCATGATCTGAGCGACTGGCGCTATGAGGGAGTATCCTATAGGAAGGATCAGGATCCGCATAACAGCGACGGAAAGCTGGAACTGTTTGCACCGGACGTTGTGCAGGGGCCGGATAAAAGATATTATCTGTTTTATTGCATAAGAACGAAGCTTGAATTTGGCGTGGCTGTCAGCAGCAGCCCCGCCGGTCCCTTTGAATTTTATGGACATGTGCATTATGCGGACGGCAGGGTTTTTCGTGAATATATGCCTTACGATCCATCGGTTCTTGTGGATGATGACGGACGTATTTATCTTTATTATGGCTATACCTCGGAAGCGATCGCGGTCAAACTGGGGGGCAGCGTAAGCTTAGGCTGTATGGCGGTGGAACTGGCACAGGATATGCTGACTGTGACAGGCGGGTCTGTTGTCTGCCTGCCGCGTGATATCAATACGGAAGGAACCGGTTTTGAAGGCCATGGATATTATGAAGCGCCGTCCATGCGTAAAATAAACGGTTTGTATTATCTTGTTTATTCCAGTGAAGTGTGCCACGAATTGTGTTATGCTGTCAGTAAGGAACCGACAAAGGGGTTCACTTATGGCGGCGTTATCGTTTCAAATGCCGACATTGGGCTTAACGGGCAAAAAGATCCGGTCTGCCTTCCGGGAAACAATCATGGCGGTATCGTCTGTGTCGGCGGGCAATATTATATTTTTTATCAGCGCCATACGCAGTGTACGCAGTTTTCGAGACAGGGCTGTGCGGAACCGATCCGGATTCTTTCCGACGGCACCATTCCTCAGGTTGAAGTTACCAGCAGCGGCTTGACAGGCAGAGCTCTGCCTGCCGCGGGAGTGTGGCAGGCTGCCTATGCCTGTCATCTGACCTGCAAAGACAGCCGGAGAATGCTTTTATATCGTGATGCGGACCCGGATGTTTTTCCCTGCATCTGGGAAGATGTTTCAACTGCGGAAGAGGCGAGGCGGGAACAATACATACGGAATATTACAGACGGCGTGACGATCGGCTTCAAGTATTTTGAGGCGGATCAGGTAAAGGGGATTAAACTCCTGCTGAAGGGGGACGGAGAAGGCAGTTTTGAAATGCGTTCCGATGATGCTGAAAAGGGAGATTGTCTGGCGGTGGCAGATTTTGGCGTTCATGGAGATGATTGGCAGGAGATAACTGCTCCTGTTTCCTTAAACGGCATACATGCGCTTTATCTGGTATACCATGGCAAAGGAAGTGTCTGCCTGAAAGAGATTGAATTTATGTGAGGTGTTTAAAATGCTGAAAGAAAAACCCTTTCCCTTTCCGTTGGATAAACAGCTCCGCGTTATATGTGACACGGATGCGGATAATGAGGCGGATGATCAATACTGTATTGCTCATATGCTGATGACGCCGCGTTTTGATGTGAGGGGAATTATATCAGAACATTATGGCGGGGTAAACAATGCAGGGACAGAGCGGAAAAGTTTTGAGGAGATTGAAAAGGTGCTGGGCCTGATGGGGCTTACCGGTGAAGTGCGCGTACTGCATGGAGCAGATGCGGGACTTGAGGATGAAAATACTCCTGTTGAGAGCGAAGGGGCACATTTTATTATTGAAGAGGCAATAAAAGACGATCCCAGACCGCTGTTTGTCTGCTGCACCGGCGCGATCACCAACGCTGCGTCTGCTCTTTTGATGGAACCTGGCATCGCGGGGAAGATCACGCTGATCTGGATCGGAGGAGATGCCTATCCGCGGGGAGGCGGGGAATATAATCTGCTTGGCGATATTCATGGAGCCAGTGCGGTTTTTCAGTCAGATGTGGAATTATGGCAGGTTCCCAAACCGGTCTATATTACGATGAAAGCCGGTTTTTTTGAACTGCTGAATCATGTGTATCCATGCGGCGGTCTGGGAAGGTATCTTGTGGAAAATACAATGCGTGTTGCAGAAGAGCATGCGCGGCTTATGGAGGATACGTCGACCGTGCTGGGCGGGCGGTATCTGACCATGTCCCGCGGAGCGGCAGCTACCAGTTTTGCCGGTGAGCTGTGGTGCCTTGGTGATTCGCCGGTAGTGGGTTTAATGCTGAATCATACATTGGGACATTTTCATATGGAGGATGCGCCGTGCAGGGTTAAGAAAGACGGGGAATATGACTTTTCCGGCACTTCCAGCCGGCAGATCAGGGTGTATGATGATATTGACAGCCGCTTTGTTATATCAGATTTTTTTGAGAAAATAAAATATTATTTCGGGTAAGCCGAAAACAGAGGATATGAAATATTACAACGCGTGAAATTATATTGATCCGGAAATAGAATATGGTGTAAAAAAGAGCTGTTGCAAAACCTGATGTTTTGCAGCAGCTCTCTGCTTGCTGCCTGTTTTATGCATTGATCTCCGCTTCCACCAGGCGGTCTGCCTGATACCGCTCGCGCAGTACCGGTTTTTCGATCTTGCCGGTGGGGTTCCTGGGAATATCGTCAAAGAAGATCTTGCGGGGGCGTTTATATCTGGGGAGGCCGGTGCAGAACAGGTTCATCTCTTCTTCGC
>Ga0137308_101569_pt1 | contig 20987 bp, 19 predicted proteins | sample Inofrocosms_June_FD_97181 | JGI IMG/M metagenome (GOLD analysis project Ga0137308, IMG submission 97181) | Mouse cecal microbial communities from Vienna, Austria - N-Acetylneuraminic and N-Acetylglucosamine D2O microcosms_June | ecosystem: Host-associated > Mammals > Digestive system > Large... | reverse complement strand
AAGAAGAAGTAGGAAATGAAGTAGAAGCACTATTTGATTATGAGAGTTCATGAGCATCTAAGAAGATGTGAAAGAAAACTCAAAAGAGATTTCCGGTGGCGATGCGCTTAGGGGACACACCCGTTCCCATCCCGAACACGATGGTTAAGACCTAAGCGGCCGATGGTACTATGCTGGAGACGGCATGGGAGAGCAGGTGGCTGCCGGATTCCTGGTATGGGGGTGTAGCTCAGTTGGGAGAGCACCTGCCTTGCAAGCAGGGGGTCAAGGGTTCGAATCCCTCCATCTCCATTAGATGCGGATTTTTAAAGCATCTATGTACCTTGAAAATTGCATACAGAAAAAGATACAATATCTTTAACACAAAAGATACAAGACATCCGAGAAAAATAAAAGTTTGTAACACAAACAACCTAAAACCAACGTTTGTAACGCTATACAGACGAACTTGGTGAGAGGCGCCGTAAGCGGTTATTCGCAGAAACATGCGTTTCTGCTCATGTCCTTTGCTTCGCAAATGACCAGCCGCTGCTTCCTAAGTCCTTACGAGTGCGAGCACTCGCCGGCCTTTGGAATCATCAACTGCCGCTTACTAAGTATATTGGTTAAGCTAATAAGAGCGCAGGGTGGATGCCTTGGCACTAAGAGCCGATGAAAGACGTGATAAGCTGCGAAAAGCTTCGGGGAGGGGCAAATACCCAATGAGCCGGAGATATCTGAATGGGGAAACCTGACTGAGCAAACCTCAGTCGTCGTATGGTGAATTCATAGCCATACGTCGGGAACCTGGTGAACTGAAACATCTAAGTAGCCAGAGGAAAAGAAAACAACATGTGATTCTGGAAGTAGCGGCGAGCGAAACCGGAAGAGGCCAAACCAGAGTGCGTGCACTCTGGGGTTCGGACCGCGGAATTGATTCAATGAGTCTAATGGAAAGGTTTTGGGAAAGCCTGCCACAGAGGGTGAAAGCCCCGTACATGAAAGATGAATTGACATGGCGGAATCCAGAGTACCACGAGACACGTGGAACCTTGTGGGAATGAGCGGGGACCACCCCGTAAGCCTAAATACTCCTTAGTGACCGATAGCGCATAGTACTGTGAAGGAAAGGTGAAAAGAACCCCGGGAGGGGAGTGAAAGAGAACCTGAAACCCTGTGTTTACAAGCTGTGGAACACCCTTATGTGGTGAACCGCGTACTTTTTGTAGAACGGTCCGGCGAGTTGCGCTGGCTGGCGAGGTTAAATACTATAAGGTATGGAGCCGAAGGGAAACCAAGTCTTAATAGGGCGAGAATAGTCAGTCGGAGCAGACCCGAAACCGGGTGATCTACCCATGTCCAGGTTGAAGATGCCGTAAAAGGCATTGGAGGACCGAACGCACATCCGTTGAAAAGGGTGGCGATGAGGTGTGGGTAGGGGAGAAATTCCAATCGAACCCGGAGATAGCTGGTTCTCCTCGAAATAGCTTTAGGGCTAGCCTCGGTTTAGTCTCATGGAGGTAGAGCACTGAATTTCCTAGGGGGCGTCAAAGCTTACCGAAGAATATCAAACTCCGAATGCCATAGAGATGATGACCGGGAGTCAGACTGCACGAGATAAGTTGGGTAGTCGAAAGGGAAAGAGCCCAGACCACCAGCTAAGGTCCCAAAGTGCGTGTTAAGTGGAAAAGGATGTGGGATTTCAAAGACAACCAGGATGTTGGCTCAGAAGCAGCCATACATTTAAAGAGTGCGTAATAGCTCACTGGTCGAGAGGTCCTGCGCCGAAAATGTCCGGGGCTAAAACACGACACCGAAGCTGTGGGATTGACGAATGTCAATCGGTAGAGGAGCATTCTTAATGGGAAGAAGCGGTACTGAAAAGAGCCGTGGACGATTAAGAAGAGAGAATGCCGGAATGAGTAGCGAGAATAAGGTGAGAATCCTTATGGCCGAATATCTAAGGTTTCCAGAGTAAAGCTGATCTGCTCTGGGTAAGTCGGGGCCTAAGGCGAGGTCGAAAGACGTAGTCGATGGATAACAGGTTGAGATTCCTGTACTACTGTATAACAGAACTGTGGGGACACAGAAGGAGAGCGTAACCCAGGAATGGAAAGACTGGGGCAAGCGAAGTAGGAGTCACGTTGGCAAATCCGCGTGGCAATCCGAAGGCGTGATGCATAGTGAAGTATAAGTAACGAATTACGTGAGCCAGCTGTCAAGAAAAGCCGCTATTGTTTATAGAGTACCCGTACCGTAAACCGACACAGGTGGATGAGGAGAGAATCCTAAGGCCGACGGAAGAAGCATTGTTAAGGAACTCGGCAAAATAACCCCGTAACTTCGGGAGAAGGGGTGCCAGTGAGAACTGGCCGCAGTGAAAAGGCTCAAGCAACTGTTTAGCAAAAACACAGGTCTATGCGAAACCGAAAGGTGAGGTATATGGGCTGACGCCTGCCCGGTGCTGGAAGGTTAAGGGGAGAGGTTAGCGAAAGCGAAGCTTTGAACTTAAGCCCCAGTAAACGGCGGCCGTAACTATAACGGTCCTAAGGTAGCGAAATTCCTTGTCGGGTAAGTTCCGACCCGCACGAAAGGCGTAATGATTTGAGCACTGTCTCGACAATGCATCCGGTGAAATTGAAGTACCAGTGAAGATGCTGGTTACCCGCGCCAGGACGGAAAGACCCCATGGAGCTTTACTCCAGCTTGGTACTGGGATTCGGTATTGCATGTACAGGATAGGTGGGAGGCTAGGAAGGAATGACGCCAGTTGTTCTGGAGCCATTGTTGGGATACCACCCTTGCAGTATTGGGTTTCTAACATGTACCCGTTAACCGGGTAGTGGACAATGCCAGGTGGGGAGTTTGACTGGGGCGGTCGCCTCCGAAAGGGTATCGGAGGCGCCCAAAGGTTCCCTCAGAATGGTTGGAAACCATTCGCAGAGTGCAAAGGCAGAAGGGAGCTTGACTGTGACACCGACGGGTGGAGCAGGTACGAAAGTAGGGCTTAGTGATCCGGTGGTATTAAGTGGGAATGCCATCGCTCAACGGATAAAAGCTACCCTGGGGATAACAGGCTTATCACTCCCAAGAGTTCACATCGACGGAGTGGTTTGGCACCTCGATGTCGGCTCATCGCATCCTGGGGCTGTAGCAGGTCCCAAGGGTTGGGCTGTTCGCCCATTAAAGCGGTACGCGAGCTGGGTTCAGAACGTCGTGAGACAGTTCGGTCCCTATCCGGCGTGGGCGGAGGATATTTGAGAGGAGCTGTCCTTAGTACGAGAGGACCGGGATGGACTGACCTCTGGTGTATCGGTTGTCCTACCAAGGGCATGGCCGAGTAGCCAAGTCGGGAAGGGATAAACGCTGAAGGCATCTAAGCGTGAAGCCCCCCTCAAGATGAGATATCCCATTCGAAAGAAGTAAGACCCCTTGAAGACGACGAGGTAGATAGGGCAGAGGTGGAAGTGCAGTAATGTATGGAGCTGACTGTCACTAATCGGTCGAGGGCTTAACCAAGAGGTTTTGGGTAAGAGAAGGATAGAAGTATAGGTTAGAGTGCGTATCTTTTCGAACTGTATGTGATTTTGAGGGTACATGGCCCGGTGGCTCAGCTGGTTAGAGCGCCGCCCTGTCACGGCGGAGGTCGTGGGTTCGAACCCCATCCGGGTCGTTTACAATAAAATATACGGGATCTTAGCTCAGCTGGGAGAGCATCTGCCTTACAAGCAGAGGGTCATAGGTTCGAGCCCTATAGGTCCCATTTATGGATGGATTCCCGAGTGGCCAAAGGGGACAGACTGTAAATCTGCTGCAAATTGCTTCGGTGGTTCGAATCCACCTCCATCCATTTGAAAATAAGAGTTATTCTTATTTTCGAGATCTTTATAATTAAATAATAGCGCGGGGTGGAGCAGTCTGGAAGCTCGTCGGGCTCATAACCCGAAGGTCGTAGGTTCAAATCCTGCCCCCGCCACTCGAGTAATTATACTCATGCCCAGATAGCTCAGTTGGTAGAGCAGAGGACTGAAAATCCTCGTGTCCTTGGTTCGATTCCGAGTCTGGGCATTTTATGATGGGGTATTAGCTCAGTCGGTAGAGCACTTGACTTTTAATCAAGTTGTCCGGGGTTCGAATCCCCGATGCCTCATGTATCTAAAAAGATTCCGAATGATTCGGAATCTTTTTTGTTTGTTAGAAAGGTGACAAATCAGAGAAAATGGGGTAAAATAAATCTGTGATAGGAGGTATGTAAGATGAAGAAGAGAATTATCACAATCAGTAGACAAAATGGAAGCGGCGGAAGATACATTGGAGAGAGGCTTGCAAAAGAACTGGGAATTACTTGTTATGATGAAAAGTTAATGGATATGGTAGCGAAAGAAAGTGGCTTCGCACTGGATTTTGTGGAAGAGAAGGGAGAGCGGATAACAGGAAGCCTTCTGTTCAATATTGCAAGCAGTCTAACATATGCCAACAATGTTTTTACAGGAAATGGTGTATCACTTCAGGATGAGATTTATTTTATACAGAATCGCATTATTAAAGATATTGCAGAGAAAGAGTCCTGTGTAATTGTTGGAAGATGTGCAGATTATATCCTAAAAGACAGAGAAGATTGTCTGAATGTGTTTATTCATGCAGATGAAAAGAGCAAGTTAAAAAGAGCAGTTAAATATTACAATGTTTCAGAGAAAGACGCGCCGGCAGTGATGAAGAAAAAAGACAAGGCACGTTACAATCACTACAAATATTATACCGACCAAGAGTGGGGAATGGCTTCGAATTATGATTTGTGTTTAAACAGCGGACTTTTGGGCGTGGATGGTTGTGTACAGCTGATTCGGGAAGTGTTAGAACAGTTTTAAGAGGGAATGATAAAGAATAGATTTACAAAAAAAGTGTATCTGTTATAATAGACAGGCAGAAGGGTAAGCGATGAATCGAAGAAAAGTCCTGACTTTTGCGGGTTTTGTAGGAGTGCTTCTGGTGTTATTTGCAGTATTTGCATGGCGGCAGTTCTACGGTTTTAATAAAAATGATGAGATTTTTTATATCAGCACTGTGTATCGTTTCTTTCAAGGAGATGCGATGTTAATCGATGAGTGGAACAATGGGCAGATGTTTGCATTTGTAACTTATCCACTCTACTATCTGATTTGGCTTTTGCATCCTTCAAATGAAGGGATTGTATGGATTGCACGAATGATGTATCTGATTTTCCAGGCGGTGGTGGCGTTATATATGTATCTAAGGCTTCGCCGCTTTGGATGGGTACGAATGATACCAGCACTATTTTATTTTGTGACAACTCCATATAATATCAATGGATTATCCTACAATACCCTTGCATTTGGATTTTTATTGTTAATTTTAGTGACACTTGCTGGCAAGGAGAACATCAGTACGTTTGACAGTATTCTATGTGGTTTTTTTACGGCATGGATGGTGCTTGCAAATCCCTATTCGATTTTTTTATTTGTGCTTTATGGAGTTATATGTTTGATTGCTTCTCTTTCTATGTGGAGAAAAGGAAAAGATGTAGATGCTGTATGTTCTCTAAAGACATTTTTTTGGATGGGTGTAGGTGCCTTTGTTATCTTTGTATTATTTTGCATCTTTGTATTTTCAAGAGGAAGCCTTTCAGAGATTATAGAGAATCTGTCTTATATTGTGATGGATTCAGAACGCCAGAAGTCATTTTGGGAGAAATTTTTTAAATATTTTATAAGAATTTATCGATATTATAAGATACAGGTCTATCTAAGCGTTCTCTTGTTGCTTGTATGGTTATTTGACAGAAAAAAGAGAGTAGCTCCTTCCATCTATCTGTTTTTAGAAGCAATCGTTGCCATGTTCTATATGGTCTACTATGGATTCTTCTGGGAAATGGTGGGGATTAATTATCTGTTGGTTCCTTTGTCTTTTGTAGGATTTCTGGCATATCTAGCAGCAGAGGAGAAAGACCACAGACTGTTCTTTGCCTGGTATCTTCCGGGGCTTTTCTTTACGCTTTTGGCACATTTTGCAACCAATACAGGGATTTTGACAGTGTCGGCTTCGTATATGCTAACTTCAGCGGCTTCCATACTGCTTATCTGGGAGCTTGTAAGAGAACAAGACCTCTCATGGCTTCGCATAGTAGCTTGTATTTTACTTTTGGTACAGTTTACGGCGTGTATCTCGCAGAGAATCTTCTATGTATGGGGCGATGAACATCTGCCTGCCTTAACCTGTGAATTGACAGAAGGCCCTTTAAAGGGAATTTATACTTCCAAAGAGAATGAAAGACTCTATCAGGAAGTGCTTTTAGATATGAAAGAACTTTCAATGACTTCAGAGGATACATTATTTGTCGTAGGGATTGCACCATGGATGTATCTAAACACTGAGGCAAGATGTGCAGCATATTCCACTTGGGAGACGCTAGAAAATGACCCTTTGATTCCTATCTATTATACTGCAAGGCCACAGAAGCTTCCAACAGTTATCTACTGTTATGCATACGAAGCGAGTATTCTTGAGACAGATTTTGCATATAATTTTATCGATATGGGTTATCAGTCTAAGATAATGCGACGGGGAGTTGTGTTGACACGACGTTAGAAAAGAGGATAAGAGATGATTGATTTTAATGTACCTCCCTATACAGGGACAGAGATGGCATATGTAGAAGAAGCAATTGCGAAAAATCACAAGATATGTGGAGATGGGCCTTTTACACATCGCTGTAATGAATGGCTAGAGAAGAAGACAGGAACAACCAGAGCACTTCTTACCACTTCCTGTACGCATGCAACAGAATTAGCAGCACTTCTAGCAGACATTAAAGAGGGGGATGAGGTGATTATGCCCTCCTATACCTTTGTCTCCACGGCGGATGCCTTTGTGCTTCGGGGAGCAGTTCCGGTATTTGTAGATATTCGCCCAGATACGATGAATATTGACGAAGAGAAGATAGAAGCAGCAATTACCCAGCATACCAAAGCGATTGTTCCTGTGCATTATGCAGGTGTCTCCTGTGAGATGGATAAGATTATAAAGCTGGCTAGAAAATATAATCTTATAGTTATTGAAGATGCAGCACAGGGCATTATGAGTACGTACAAAGGAAAAGCTCTTGGAACTTTTGGAGATTATGGATGCTTTTCTTTTCATGAGACGAAAAATTATAGTATGGGAGAAGGAGGTGCACTCTTAATCCGCGATAAGGCCAATGTAGAACGGGCAGAGATTATCCGGGAAAAAGGGACAAACCGCGCCAAATTTTTCCGGGGACAGATTGATAAATATACCTGGGTGGATGTCGGTTCTTCGTATCTGCCAGGCGATATGAATGCAGCCTATCTGATGGCACAGCTTGATATGGCAGATACAATATTTGAAGACCGTATGAGAAGCTTTGAACTGTATCAAGAACTTCTGACACCACTAGCGGATAAAGGAAAGATTACGCTTCCTTTCCTTCCTTCCCATTGCACACATAACGCACATATGTTCTATATAAAAGCAAAAGACCTAGAGGAGCGTACAGCGCTGATTCGCTATCTAAAAGAGAATGACATCCAGGCGGTCTTTCACTATATTCCTCTGCACAGTGCACCAGCAGGTCAGCAGTTTGGAAGGTTCCATGGAGAGGATATCTATACCACCAAAGAGAGTGAAAGACTTTTAAGACTTCCCATGTTCTATGGATTAAAAGAGGAGCAAGTGCGTTACATTGCAGAGAAAGTAATAGCATTTTACTGTTAGATGCTTTCTATATAAGAAGGGGATAAATATCATGAAAAAAATCGTCATTATTGGAGCAAACGATTTCCAAAATCAACTGATTGTAAAAGCAAAAGAGATGGGCTTTGAGACACATGTATTTGCATGGGCAGATGGTTCGGTAGGAGAGCATACTGCAGATTATTTCTATCCAATCAGTATTATGGAAGTGGACAAGATTTTAGAGAAATGCAAAGAGATTCAGCCAGATGCAGTAACAACAATTGCTTCCGATTTGGCGAATATTACGGTGAGTAAAGTAGCGAAAGGTCTTAATCTTCCTGCTAATAGTTTAGAATGTATTACACTTTCCACCAATAAATATGCGATGCGGGAAGCTTTTATAAAAGCAGGCATCGCCACACCCAAATTTTATAAAGTAGACAGAACAGAAGCATATCTCTTTTCCCTTGGTCTTCCTCTGATTGTCAAACCTACCGATCGTTCTGGAAGTCGGGCTATCACAAAGGTATTGGATTTTGATGAATTAAATATTGCAATCAAGGAAGCCGTTGCTCAATCTTTTGAAAAACAGGCGATTGTAGAAGAATTTATCGAGGGAGATGAGTATAGTTATGAAGCGATCTCCTATCATGGAAAGCATACTTGTCTGGCGATAACTAAAAAGTATACCACAGGTTCGCCGCACTTTATCGAGACTGGACATAAGCAGCCTTGTGACCTCTCTCCTAAGATGTTAGAGCAGGTACACTATGTGATGAGTCGTGCACTGGATGCACTGAAGATTACCGACGGCGCTTCTCATGGAGAATTTAAGATTACACCAGAGAAAAAAGTCAGAATTATCGAGATTGGCTCTAGGATGGGAGGAGATTGTATTGGCTCCGACTTGGTTCCACTGTCGACAGGCTATGACTTTATGGAGATGGTTATCGATGTGGCATGTGGCAAGGCGCCACGTATTGAGCCAAAACATGCGCCAAAATCCGCTGAGATTCGCTTTTTATTTACGATGGAAGATGTCGAGAAGATGCGCACATTTGAAAAAGAGCATCCTGAAAGCATCTATCGCATCAGCGAATTAGATTTATCACATGCAGGGCATGTTATGGACAGCTCCACCAGGATTGGCTATTATATTATTGTAAACTAGAAAAGAGGAGACAGATGCGGTATTCAGTGATTATTCCCTGTTATAAATCAGACCAGACCATCGAGCATGTAGTGGATATGACAAGAGATGAGATGATACGTCTAGGAAAAGGGGATGTGGAATTTGTCTTAGTCAATGACTGCTCTCCCGATGGAGGCAAGACGATACGAAAGCTTCGCGAGATGGCACAAAAGCATGCAGATGTCAAAGTGATTGGACTTGCTAAAAACTCTGGACAGCATAACGCGCTGATGGCGGCTCTGCGCCACGCAGAGGGGGATATTATCATAGGGATGGATGATGATGGGCAGACCCATCCTTCGCAGCTTTCTAAGCTTCTAGGCGCGTTAGACGAGGGATATGACCTGGTCTATGGTTATTATCCTGAAAAAAAGCACAACTGGTTTCGAAATCTGGGCAGTCGTTTTAATGACCTGACAGTTAATATGATGATTAAAAAGCCCAAAGAGGTGCGTACTTCTAGTTATTTTGTTGTCCGAAAATTCGTCCGGGACTATACGATTCAATATGAAGGTTCTTATACGTATCTGTTAGGACTTTTTATGCGCTGTACGCAAAATATCGCCAGTGTGCCCGTACAGCATTTTGAGAGAGAGTCCGGGGAGTCTGGCTATACATTGGGACAGTTGATAAGACTTTGGTCAAGTATTATTGGATTTTCCGTGATTCCGCTTCGTATCGCTTCTATCGCCGGGTTCTTCTTTGCCGGTGTAGGACTTTTGATGGCACTTTTTGTGCTGATTCGCAAATGCATCGACCCCAATATGTCGATTGGCTGGCCTTCTCTGATGTGTGCGATTTCTTTTTTCTTCGGTCTGAATTTTATGTTTTTGGGGATGATTGGAGAATATCTAGGAAGAATGTTCTTAGGGATGAACAAAGAACCACAGTATGTTATCAAAGAGACTTATAATATACCAGAGGAGAAGGGACTACAGTAACAAATGGATAAGAATAATAAAAAGTCAAACCGGCCTAAGATTCTGATTTTGTTGTCTCTGTCCTTAATCATTCAGAGTCTAAGCTCAGTCTTTATTAAATATGCCGGGACTTATGAGACACTCTCGAAGGAATTTATCTTCTTTTATGTCTTAGCAGTTGGAGCTTTAGGAATCTTTGCGATTATGTGGCAGCTTCTTCTGGAATTGATTCCTCTGACTACCGCATATCTTAGAAAAGGTATCTTATATATTCTAATCTTACTCTGGTCGGTTCTCTTATTTAAAGAACATGTCACTATCAACAATATTATTGGCAGTATTATTATTATAGCGGGGATTAGTCTGCATGGAATGGATGAACATTAGCTATGTGCTGGCTTTTTTGGCAGTCTTTGTGGCGTCTGTCTCTCAGATTCTTCTAAAACAGTCCGCACAGATGGAGCACAAAAATATTATCTATAAATTTTTAAACTGGAGAGTTATTTTAGGGTATGCGCTACTGTTTGGAACCACGATTATCAATGTCTTTGCCTATCGGGGTGTGGAGCTTAAAGTGACACCGATGATTGAATCCACAGGGATTATCTGGGTGACTATCTTAGCAGTATGGTTCTTAAAGGAGCGGCCTTCTAAACGGGCTTTGCTCTCGATTGCGGTAACTGTAATAGGGATTATTGTATTTTCTATATAAAGATGAGTGAATTATTAGACAGCTTAAAAACATATGCGGATTCTGACTGTCTGCCCATGCATATGCCAGGCCATAAGCGCCGTATGGGCGAGATGGGGAATCCGTTTTTTATTGATATTACAGAGATTGACGGTTTTGACGATTTACATAATGCAAAGGGAATCTTAAAAGAGGCACAGCAAAGGGCTGCAAACGTATATCACTCAGAAGAGACCCATTATTTGATTAATGGAAGTACTGCAGGGGTGTTATCGGTTGTCAGCGCTTTGGTGAGCTTTGGAGGAAAGATACTGTTAGCAAGAAACAGCCATAAGTCGGCCTATCATGCAGCACTGCTTCGGGGGCTTAAAATCCACTATCTTTATCCACAATCTATAGAGAAATGGGGGATAAATGGTGAGATTTTGCCATCAGATGTGGATAACATACTTCAGAAAGAACCAGATATCGAAGCGGTGATGCTCACTTCTCCTACTTATGACGGAGTTGTATCAGAGGTAAGAGAGATTGCCAAGATAGCACACCACTATGGGGTGCCTCTGATTGTAGATGCGGCACATGGAGCACATTTTCCTTTTTCTTCGTATTTTCCAGAGGATGCAGTAAGCGCCGGCGCCGATGTGGTGATTCACAGTCTGCATAAAACCCTGCCCTCTCTGACACAGACAGCAATTTTGCATCTAAATGGAAATCGGATTGACAAAGAGAAGATAAGGAACTATCTTAGTATCTATCAGACAAGCAGTCCTTCGTATGTGCTTATGGCATCTATAGACACCTGCATCAAATGGGCAGCAGAACATAGAGATGCCTTTGAAAGCTTCTGTAAGCGCCTTGACGGGCTTTTAGATAGCTTACGCAAAATGCACAGCCTAACACTTATAGAAGTGCCTAGAATGGATGCTACAAAGGTGCTTATATCAGTACAAGGACTGTCGATAAATGGTTTGGAACTAGCTAAAATACTACGAACCACGTATCATATTGAAGTGGAGATGGCATGCAGCTCATATCTATGTGCCATCACTACTGTAGCAGACAGAGAAGAAGACTTACATCGCTTACAGACAGCGCTTTTATCTATCGACAAAAGCCTCTCGAAGACCAAGACCAAAGCAAAAAAGCCTATCCTTAAGACAGAATCCGTGTTGCCAGCCAAAAGTGTCTGCACACTTCTAGAAGCGAACGAAGCAGAAAAGGAATTATGTCCTCTAAGCGATGCCAAAGGACGTATCAGCGGAGATTTTGTAACACTCTATCCTCCGGGGATTCCGCTGCTTGCACCAGGAGAAATGGTAAGTAAAGAGATGATATTGCGTATTTTCTCTTATCAACAGGACGGATTTACACTCTATGGAATCCATGCGGATTCTCTAAAGGTACTAAAAAGGGAGAGAGAATGGGAAAGATATTTTGCCTGATGGGAAAGAGTTCTTCTGGGAAAGATTCGCTCTATAAAAAACTGATAGAAGACAAAGAACTGAAGTTAAAGAGACTGATTCCCTATACGACCAGACCAATCCGGGAAGGTGAAAAGGAGGGAGTAGAGTATCATTTTGTCACAGAAGAAACGCTAAATGCATATATGGAAGCAAACAAAGTAATAGAGCTTCGCGCATACCAGACGATGCAGGGAGTATGGAAATATTTTACAGTGTGGGAAGATGGGATGGATTTACAAAAAGATTCCTATGCTGTGATTGGCACACTCGAATCCTGGCGTGCGATGTGCGATTATTTTGGCCCGGAACATATGGTTTCTGTCTATATTGAAGTAGAAGATGGAGAACGTCTTTTGCGGGCTCTTTTGCGGGAGCGCACACAAAGGCAACCATCCTATAGAGAGCTGTGTCGAAGGTTCCTGGCAGACGAAGAAGATTTTTCAGAAATAAAACTAATAGATAATAATATTACAACGCGATTTCAGAATGAAGATTTTGGTACTTGTCTTGATGAGATAAAACTTTTCATTCAAAAGGAAATGCGGTATAATTAGGATACGGGAGGTGGAGGTATGGCCAGATTTGCGGATGTTCTTGGACATGAACAGACAATTACACATCTAAAGCATGCAATACAATTTCATAAGGTGTCACATGCCTATATTATCAATGGAGAAAAAGGTTCAGGCAAAAAGCTTCTGGCTGGAATCTTTGCCCAGACACTACAATGTAAGAAAGGCGGACTTGAACCATGTATGGAATGTCAGTCCTGTAAACAGTCCGTCAGTCAGAATCAGCCGGATATTATACGGATTACACACGAGAAGCCTGGAACTATCAGCGTGGAAGATATCAGGCAGCAGCTCAATGGAGATATTCTTATCAAGCCTTATAGCAGCCTTTATAAAATCTATATTATTGACGAGGCAGAGAAACTTACGATTCAGGCACAGAATGCGCTGCTTAAGACGATAGAAGAGCCGCCTATCTATGCAGTAATTCTGCTTTTAACCACCAACGTAGGGATGCTGCTTCCAACAATTCAGTCCAGATGTGTCACATTGCATCTAAAGCCAGTCTCCTCTGCGCTTATCGAAAAATATCTGATGGAAGATTTGGAGATACCGGACTACTATGCCAATATCTGTACCGCTTTTGCCCAGGGAAATGTAGGGAAAGCTAAGCGCCTGGCACTTTCTGAAGACTTTAAAGAGATGCTCTCTCATGCATTGCATCTGGTAAAATATATCTCCGAGATGGAAGTTCCAGAACTGATTGAAGACCTAAAAAGAATCAATACTTACAAGATGGAGATTAACGACTACCTAGACCTTTTAATCGTATGGTATCGGGATGTATTGCTCTTTAAGGCGACCCGCGATGCGGACAGTATGGTTTTCTCTGAGGAGCTTATCAGTATTCGGGAAAAGGCCAGACACAGCTCCTATGAGGGATTAGAGCGTATTATAAAAGCGTTAGAGAAGACAAAGATTCGTTTAAATGCCAACGTGAATTTTGATATGGCATTGGAGCTTTTGCTTCTGACGATGAAGGAGAATTAGATATGACAAAAGTAATCGGCGTGCGTTTTCGCCATGCGGGAAAAATCTATTATTTTTCACCGGGTGATTTAGAGATTGCAACCGGAGAGCATGTGATTGTAGAGACCGCCAGGGGGGTGGAGTATGGTCATGTGGTAATCGGGAACCGGGAAGTAGAGGATGAGAAGGTGGTACAGCCTTTAAAGTCCGTGATTCGCCTTGCAACAGACAAGGATGACGAGCAGTCTATGACCAATCGGGAGAAGGAGAAAGAAGCCTATAAAATCTGCCAGGAGAAGATTCGAAAGCATAAGCTTGATATGAAACTTATCGATGCAGAGTATACATTTGACAACAACAAAGTATTGTTTTATTTTACAGCAGATGGAAGGATTGATTTTCGGGAGCTTGTGAAAGATTTGGCAAGCGTATTTCGCACACGTATCGAGCTTCGGCAGATTGGTGTACGGGATGAGACAAAGATATTAGGCGGTATTGGTATCTGTGGACGCCCATTGTGTTGCTATACACATCAGTCAGAGTTTTTACCGGTGTCGATTAAGATGGCAAAAGAGCAGAATCTCTCCTTGAATCCAACAAAAATCTCCGGTGTCTGCGGAAGGCTGATGTGCTGCCTAAAACATGAAGAAGAAATCTATGAGGAGTTAAACAGTCGTCTTCCTAGTGTAGGAGAATATGTTACAACCAAGGACGGGATGAAGGGCGAGGTGAATTCGGTCAATGTGCTGCGTCAGCTTGTCAAGGTTATTGTTACACTGGAAAATGAAGAAAAAGAGATTCGGGAATATAAAGTAGACGAACTAAAGTTCCGCCCCAGACGCAAAAAAGAGCGGGGCAATAAAAATCAGGTAGATGATAAAGAACTAAAAGAATTAGAAGCGTTGGAACAAAAGGAAGGAAAGTCAAAATTAAATGGTAGCTAAGACAGGGACATTGTATATGTGTGCGACGCCGATTGGCAATCTTGAGGATATGACCTTTCGGGCTGTCCGTATTCTTCAGGAAGTCGATTTGATTGCCGCAGAAGATACCAGAAACAGTATCCGGCTTTTGCAACATTTTGATATCCATACTCCAATGACCAGCTATCATGAATATAATAAGATAGAAAAGGGCCGTTCACTGGTGGGACGGCTTCTTAGCGGGCAAAATATCGCACTGATTACCGATGCCGGGATGCCGGGTATCTCAGACCCAGGCGAAGAACTGGTGCGGATGTGTCTAGAAGCGAATATTCCTGTAACCGCGATTCCAGGAGCCTGTGCCTGTGTAACAGCACTTACTATCTCCGGGCTTTCCACAAGAAGATTTTGCTTTGAAGCCTTTTTGCCATCTGATAAAAAGGAGCGAAAACAGATATTATTAGGACTTAAAGAGGAGACCAGAACAACGGTACTCTATGAGGCTCCTCACCGCCTAAAAAAGACCCTAAAAGAGCTCTATGAGACGTTAGGAGACAGAAAAATCGCTCTGTGCAGAGAACTTACGAAGAAGTATGAGACGGTGCTTTCTATGACGCTTACAGAAGCTTTGGCATATTATGAACAGAAGGAACCACGGGGAGAATATGTGCTGATACTAGAAGGACGTTCAAGAAGCAGCATCGAAAAGGAAGAACATGAAACATACCAGAAAATGCCGATAGAGGAACATATGAAGCTCTATGAAGAGCAGGGAATGGATAGAAAAGAAGCGATGAAACAGGTGGCAAAAGACAGAGGTGTGTCCAAAAGAGAGATCTACCAGGCACTCCTTCAAGGTTAGAAGATATGGAAATCGAATTAAAAGAAGGCGAACGTTTCGATGATTTACAGAAAAATGGATACCGGATTATCCAGGATGCAAGGCGCTTTTGCTTTGGGATGGATGCAGTGCTCTTAGCCGGATTTACCAAGGTAAAACCTAAAGAAAGGGTACTTGATTTGGGGACTGGAACCGGGATTATTCCTATATTGCTTCGTGGAAAGACCAAAGGAGAATCCTTTGTAGGGCTTGAGATTCAGGCAGAAAGCGCAGATATGGCAGACAGAAGTGTAAGATTCAATCACCTAGAAGATAGCGTGCGCATCGTGACAGGAGATATCAAAGAGGCGGACCAAATCTTCGGTACTGCCTCTTTTCATGTTGTCACCTCCAATCCTCCCTATATGATTGCAGAACATGGTCTGCAAAATCCCATGGAAGCAAAGGCGATTGCAAGACATGAGATAATGTGTACATTAGAAGATGTGGTATCACAGGCATCTAGACTTCTAATGCCAAATGGGCGTTTCTATCTTATCCACCGGCCTTTTCGAATGGCAGAGATTATCACTTGTCTTTGCAGATATGGCTTAGAGCCAAAGAGGATGCGTCTGGTATATCCCACCATTGAACAAGAACCGACGATGGTACTTATCGAAGCACTAAAAGGAGGGCGGCCAAGAGTAACTGTAGAAAAGCCACTGATTATCTACCAGAAGCCTGGTGTCTATACAGATGAAATTTATGAAATCTATGGATATTAATAGAGATATAAAAAAGAAAAGGGTGCAATAAAAAAGTGGAGCAAAAAAATAATTTTGCAGAAGGAAGTGTGGCAAAAAATATCGTTCGCATGGCCGTTCCTATGACCGTTGCACAGATTCTTAACCTTCTCTACAACCTAGTAGACCGTATCTATATTGGACATATTCCGGGAGCGGATTCTCTTGCACTTACTGGAGTTGGCCTGACCTTTCCGATTGTCAGTATGATTGTGGCGTTTGCCGGACTCTTTGGCATGGGTGGGGCACCGCTTTGTTCGATTGCAAGAGGCAGAGGAGAAGAAAGACAAGCACAGGCGATTATGCAAAATTCTTTTTGGATGTTGCTTTTTACAGGAGTAAGCTTAACGGTTGCCGGGTATCTGATAAAAAGGCCGCTTCTGTATGGGCTTGGCGCAAGCGATGCCACTTACCCTTATGCCAGTGCTTATCTGGATATCTATTTGCTTGGTTGCCTGTTTGTGATGATTGGGCTTGGAATGAATCCCTATATCAATGCACAGGGCTTTGGTAAGACTGGAATGGTTACGATAGCGCTTGGGGCAGTTATCAATATCGTACTGGACCCGCTCTTTATCTTTGTCTTTCATATGGGAGTAAGAGGAGCAGCTTTGGCAACCGTAATTGCGCAGTTTTGTTCTGCATTGTGGGTAGTATTATTTTTAACAGGAAATAAGCCAATTCTTCGTCTAAAGTTCTGTCTTGGTATTCCAGACTGGAGCATTGTAGGACAGATTACAGTGCTTGGTGTTTCCTCTTTTATTATGAATTTTACCAATAGTATTGTACAGATTGTCTGCAACCGGCAACTGCAATTCTATGGTGGTGATTTATATGTAGGGGTAATGACTGTATTAAATTCCATCCGGGAAGTGCTGACAATGGTAGTAATTGGAACGGCCAATGGTGCGCAACCTGTTATCAGTTTTAACTATGGTGCGAAAAGGTATGACAGAGTGAAACAGGGGATTCGCTTTATGACTATCGTAAGCATCATTTACACAATAGCCGCCTGGGCAATTACACTGGCCTTTCCAGAATATTTTATTCGATTATTTAATGCAGAGTCAGACCTTCTAAAAGCAGGAGTTCCGGCAATGCATATCTATTTCTTTGGATTTTGCTTTATGGCGCTTCAATTCTCCGGGCAATCGACCTTTCAGGCGCTTGGAGAGGCAAAATATGCGATTACGTTTTCACTGTTTCGTAAGATTGTGATTGTCGTTCCTTTAACAATCTTACTTCCTAAGATACCAGCCATTGGACTGCATGGTGTCTTTTTAGCGGAGCCAATCTCTAATTTGGTAGGAGGATGTGCAAGCTTTTTTACCATGCTTTGGGTAGTGTGGAAGAAAAAACTTCAAGAGAAATAAAAGAAAGGGGTTTTGTGTTATGAACAAAAAATACTGCTGGCTTCTTGCGGCAGTTGGAAGTCTGTTCCTTCTAAGCTCCTGTGGAAAGCAGGAGACATTGCCAGTTGAGGAAGAAAATACAGACCAGACAATTGCACTGACTGTCTGGGGAGGAGAAGATGACGAAGAACTTCTAAAGGAGATGTTTGCTTCCTTTGAGTCTTATTATGCAGGCCAGGCACACTTTCAGATTACTTATCAGGCACAGAGCGAATCAAACTGTAAAGATGTATTGCTAGGAAATTTAGAGGAGGGAGCAGATGTCTTTGCCTTTGCAGACGACCAGGTGGCAGCTTTGGCAGCAGCAGGCGCCTTAGAGCCAATTGAAGAAGCCGATAAGATTCGTACAGCCAATCTTGCTACTTCTGTTGAGGCTGCTTCTGTGGGAGATACTATCTATGCCTATCCTTTAACAGCAGATAATGGATATTTTCTCTACTATAACAAGGCATATTTTTCAGAAGAAGATATTCAAAGTCTGAATCAGATGGTAGAAATCGCAGCAGAACATGGGAAATTTGTAACGATGGACTGGTCATCTGCCTGGTATGTCTATGCATTTTTTGGAAATACCGGTTTGGAGGTTGGAGTAAATGCAGACGGGCTTACAAACTATTGTACCTGGAACAGTACAGATAATCCGATACAAGGAGTGGATGTCGCACAGGCGATGATGGAGATTGCAAAAAGTCCTGGTTTTTCGAATCGCACCGATACCGAATTCTTGGCTGGTGTACAAGATGGCTCTGTAATAGCAGGTATCAGTGGCGTCTGGAATGGCGTTGCGATAGAAGAAGCATGGGGAGAAAATGTGGGTGCAGCAAAACTTCCCACCTATCTGTGCCAAAATGAGCCTGTACAGATGGCCTCTTTTTCAGGTTGTAAATTAATAGGCGTCAATGCTTATTCTGCTCATCGTGAGTGGGCAGCAAAGCTTGCTGATTGGATTAGCAATGAAGAAAATCAACGACTGCGTTTTGAAGAGCGTGGGCAAGGTCCCTCCAATATCCAGGCAGCGAACTCTAAGGAAGTACAGGAATCTGAAGCGATTGCAGCGCTTCTTGCTCAGTCAGAGTTTTCGCAGCTTCAGCGTGTCAGCGGAAAATTCTGGGACCCCGTGGCTGCTTTTGCAGACAGTATGGCAAAAGGAAATCCCTCCGGCGCATCCCTTCAGGAACAGCTTGACCGGATGGTGGAAAGTGTAACCGCACGATAGAAAGGAGGAGATGATATGAAAGGCAAACTGACATTGCAACAGCGTTTGATTCTGCCTATTCTTTTACTGGGGCTTGTTACATTATTATCAAATATCTTAGCTGTCTTTAGTATCAATAATGTCAATGCCAATGCGGGTGTTATTGTAGACGAATATATGGTCAGTGAAGCAGAACTAGAGAAGATTCGACATGCGATGATGAATATTCATCGTCTGGCACTATCACATATTATAGCAGCAGACCATGCGACGATGATTCAATTAGTAAATGAGATTAAGACAGAAGAAGCTGAGCTTGATAAGAAGCTGACAGACTATAAAATATATATATCAGAAGAAGACAAAGGGACATATGATACGCTTTTAGAAGCTTATGATTCCTTTAAACATTCTCTTGTCTCTCTAGTCTGTGCCAGTGCAGACAGCAAAACACAAGAAGCCTATGCAGTGGCAAATGGGGATGTCGCAGACTATAGCAATATGGTGGAAGAGAAGATTAATACACTCTATGATGCTGTCAGTGCACAGGCAGAGACGGCAAGAAGTCATCTCTTTATTGTCTATCTTATCTCCCTGCTTATCAGTGTGGCGACGCTTACTGCCGGAATTTTCCTGGTACTTGCAGCTTTTCGTATTATAAGAAAATATGTGATTGCACCGATTCAGGAAACTATGCATACACTAAAAGACAGCTCCGAGCAGATAAGCAATGTAGTAGGCGAAGTGCGCAGTAGAACAAAGACTTCCAACGAAAGCGTGAAAAAGCTTTCGGCTCTTACCGATGAACTCTCTGCCGCTTTTGAGGAGATTGCCAGCAATGCTGCTGCTATCCGCAGCAGCGCTTCTAATACCCAAAGTGATGCAAAAGAGATGACAGAGGAATGTACCGCTATCACAAAGTATTCTATTCAGATGCGCGGACGTGCAGAAGATGTAGAACAGACTGCCAGAACCAATGGAGAGGATATTCGCAAAAAGACAGAAGAGATTGTATCCGTACTTAATAAAGCGATAGAAAAGAGCCAGAATATCAATCAGATTAACAGCCTTATTGATGATATTCTCTCAATTTCTTCCTCTACAGACCTGATTGCCATCAATGCTTCTATCGAGGCCACTAGAGCCGGTGCAGCTGGAAAAGGCTTTGCAGTTGTGGCACAGGAGATTCGTAAGCTTTCGGATTCCTGTGCAGAGACAGCAGGTCATATTCAGGAAGTTAGCGCTGTCGTTACAAATGCTGTAGAATATCTCTCGAAAAGCGCACAAGAACTGGTGGACTATCTCCGTCAATATGTTTTAGCCCAATTTGAGATGTCTGTAAAGTCCGGGCTTCAGTACCGGGAAGATGCCGCCTATGTAGAACATTCCATGGCTGCTTTTGAGGAACAGACGATAAGACTGCAACATTCCATGGAAGAGATAGCAAGCTCTATTGCAAGTATTTCTGAAGCGATTGATGGTGCACTTCCTGATATTACAGGAACCGCTAACAATACTCATATGTTGGCAGAAGATATGGATGGCATCACTGCCCGTATGGACACAAATCAGGAAATCGTAGGAGAGTTAAAAAGACAGATGGATGTCTTTGCCAATCTCTAGGAATCCATACATATTTCTTAAGAACAGTGGAATAGAATGATAAAACTCCCGTAAGATAATAGTGATAAAATTATCTTACGGGAGTTTTTTATGAACTATTTATGGGCGGGTATGATGTTGGTAGCAATTATCTATGGAGCCATTCACGGAACTATCCCAGAAGTAACACAAGCCGCACTAGATTCCTCCAAAGAAGCCGTTACACTCTGTATTACCATGCTTGGAATTCTGTCCTTTTGGATGGGACTTATGAAGGTTGGAAGCGCTTCTGGACTGATTGGAAAGATGACAAGAGGAATTCAACCCATACTAAGCTGGCTGTTCCCAAGAATCCCCAAAGGTCATCCGGCAATGGAGCAGATTGCAGTAAATTGCATTGCCAATATCCTTGGTCTTGGCTGGGCCGCCACCCCTGCCGGATTAAATGCTATGACCGAACTAAAAAATCTAGAAGAAGAACGAAGAACCGTCCCCAAAGGAGTAGCCAGCAACGAGATGTGTGTATTTTTAATTCTGAATATTTCATCTCTGCAATTAATCCCCATGAACGTCGTGGCATATCGAAGCCAATATGGAAGTATAAATCCCACAGCGATTGTAGGCCCTGCAATTTTAGCGACAGCAGTAAGCACACTAGCGGGAGTGATATTCTGTAAGATAATGGATAAGAAATGGAGCGAAAAATAACCCGCAAAACCCAAAAGTAAAGAGC
>Ga0137308_101567_pt1 | contig 21011 bp, 20 predicted proteins | sample Inofrocosms_June_FD_97181 | JGI IMG/M metagenome (GOLD analysis project Ga0137308, IMG submission 97181) | Mouse cecal microbial communities from Vienna, Austria - N-Acetylneuraminic and N-Acetylglucosamine D2O microcosms_June | ecosystem: Host-associated > Mammals > Digestive system > Large... | reverse complement strand
TCCGGCAGGGATAAACGCTGAAGGCATCTAAGCGTGAAGCCCCCCTCAAGATGAGATATCCCAGAAGGAAACTTCGTAAGACCCCTTGAAGACTACGAGGTAGATAGGCCTAAGGTGTAAGTGCAGCAATGCATTGAGCTGATAGGTACTAATCGGTCGAGGGCTTAACCAAGAAGAAGGGAAAACATTCATTGTAGAAAGATCATCAGGTTCGGTTTTGAGGGTATAATGCCTGAAGATGGCCCGGTGGCTCAGTTGGTTAGAGCGCCGCCCTGTCACGGCGGAGGTCGTGGGTTCGAGTCCCATCCGGGTCGTTTGGAGTATTTGTTTCGAACAATATGAGTTTATGAAACAAACCTCTTAGAGTTAATTCCGAAGGAATTTACTTTTGGGATCTTAGCTCAGCTGGGAGAGCATCTGCCTTACAAGCAGAGGGTCATAGGTTCGAGCCCTATAGGTCCCACTTAAAGATAATGCCGATATGGCTCAATTGGCAGAGCAGCTGATTTGTAATCAGCAGGTTAACGGTTCGAGTCCGTTTATCGGCTTGTGATAGAAAATATCATATGGATGGATTCCCGAGTGGCCAAAGGGGACAGACTGTAAATCTGCTGCAAATTGCTTCGGTGGTTCGAATCCACCTCCATCCATTCAATTTAATATCGCGGGGTGGAGCAGTCTGGAAGCTCGTCGGGCTCATAACCCGAAGGTCACAGGTTCAAATCCTGTCCCCGCTACTCAAATGCCCAGATAGCTCAGTTGGTAGAGCAGAGGACTGAAAATCCTCGTGTCACTGGTTCGATTCCGGTTCTGGGCATTTTCCTATTATCCATGGACCACTAGCTCAGGTGGTAGAGCACTTGACTTTTAATCAAGTTGTCTGGGGTTCGAATCCCCAGTGGTTCAGTAGATTCAAACGGAAATTTAGGTTGGGGATTCGAACCCCGGTTTGATATCCCCCAGTGGTTCAGTAACTCAATATCCTCATAAATACAAAAGTCTCTGACAGCTTATGGCAACATATGCATTTCAGAGATTTTTTAATGCTTTTTTACAGATGAAATGATTTTTCTTAACGCCGTAGGGTAATTTTTTATAGGAATTTACAGCGGAGTATGATACTATTATGTGGGCGTATGGTATAGTAAACGACATAACAAATATACAGAAACTTTTACAGAACCGAAGGCACAATTTCAGGGCAGCCTGTACGCACCGGATCAAAGCAATTATGGGAGTACAGAAATGGACAGGATAAAGAGACAATTTTCGGCACTATTCGATCATATAAGTGAATGTATGGCACCGATCATTCCGATCGTGCTGGCCGGCGGTATCTTCAAGATGATCGTGCTGCTGCTCGGTGCATTTCATATTTTATCCGGAACGACAGAGACGATTCTGTCTGCAATCGCCACGGCGCCGTTTTATTTTCTGCCGGTTCTGGTAGCTTATTCTGCGGCAAAGCATTTTGAGACGGATCCTTTGATCGCGATCATAAGCGTCTGTGTGATGCTGCTTCCTGATTTTTCGGAGCTGATGGAGAGCGGTGAGAAAGTAACGTTTCTGGGCATTCCGGTAGTGCCGGCGACTTATGCTTACAGCGTGATACCGATTATTCTTTTGATTTACTGTACATCTCACATCGTGCGGGTATTAAAGCGGCTGATTCGGGAGAGCCTGCAGCCCTATTTTCTGGCGGCTTGTGCGATCCTGCTGACGTCTCTGCTGGGAATTCTGGTAATAGAGCCTGCGGTCAGTCTGATCAGCAACGCGCTGGCAGATGCATTGAACAATATGCAGGTAAAAGCGCCGGTAGTGGCATGGGGACTTTTCTGTGCGCTGACATTGCTGCTGGTCTCTACAGGTATGCACTGGATCTTCATGACGCTGGCGATCACACAGATTGGTCTTACGGGCGTGGATTACGGTATTATGGCGGCGCTTTTTGCCGCGAACATGTCGCTTGGCGGATGTGATCTGGGCGTGTGTGTACGGTCGAAGCGGAAAGAGAAAAAGACGATGGCGGCCAGCGCCATGGTGACGGTACTGGTTACAGGCATTGCCGAACCGTCCATCTTCGGTATATGTTTTAAGGAGAAAACGCCGATGATAGGCAATGTTCTGGGCTGTATGATCGCCGGTATCGTGCAGGGAATCCTGACGGTGCACTGTTACATTTTTACTTTTGCAAGCATGTCGTCCATTTTGATGTTCTACAGTGTGGATGAGGCGGGAAATCTGGTGAAGGCGATCATAATCGGAGTTGTCGCTTTTGTGGCCAGCTTTCTTATTACTCTTTTAGTATATCGGGATAAGGAAGAGAGACCGATATAAAGTACAGACGGGAAGAGGACACTATCTGCGGCGAGGGAATATAATGAAAAAGATCATGTTTTTTGAGGGCGATATTGAGACACAGGGGTATTTTTCGAGGCAGATTGCCGAGGCGATGCAGCAGCTTGGGCATGATGTTTTTATCTATGATCTGAGCAGCCCCTGGAGCAGCACGGAGAAATTTTTCCGCTTTTTTGAAAAAGGAAATACGGTGTTGATCAATTTTAATTTCCACGGCATGAGCGGAGAAGCCTTTTTTCTGGATGAAAATAATAAAATGATGTGGGACGCGCTTGACATACCGAGTTACAATATAGTTGTGGACCACCCGATGTACTACCATCATTTTCTGGAAAAAGTCCCAGGCAATTATCATCATATCAGTATAGACCGGAATCATGAAAAATATATGCGGCGGTTTTTTCCGGAGATTGTCAGGGGGCCGTATCTGCCGCTGGCGGGGACGGAGCTTTATCCGAATAAATCCAGTGTGCCGGTGACGTGCCGCAGATATGATGTCATGATGGTCGGCAACTATTGCGTGCCGAAGACTTTTGAGCGGTTTATCACCAGAATTGATGATGAGTATACGGCCTTTTATTATGGAATGATTGACGATCTGTTTGCCAACCCGCACAGAACGGTGGAAGAGGTGGCGGAGGCCCACTTGAGAGACGAACTGGGAGAAGTGCCGGAAGAGGAATTGAAAAAGACGATGGCGGCGCTCACATTCATAGATTTGTATGTGCGGTATACGCTGCGGGGCAGGATTGTTCAGGAGCTGGTGGATGCGGGCATCAAGGTGCATGTATTCGGGGACGGATGGGACCGGCTGTCCTGCCGGCATGAGGAGAATCTGATCCTGATGAACAATCTGGATTCTGCAGGATGTTTAAAAAAGCTCTGCCAGGCGAAGATTTCACTGAATGTGATGCCGTGGTTTAAGGACGGGGCCCATGACAGGATCTTTAATTCAATGTTGAACGGCGCCGTTTGTTTGACGGACAGCAGCATATATTTGGACGGTATACTGCACGACAATGTGGATTGCAGTCTTTATTCCCTGAAAGAGATAGAGAAGCTGCCGGAAATCGCGGGGCAGCTGCTTACAGATCCGGACCGGATGCAGCAGATTGCGGACGAGGGATACCGTCTGGCCAAAGCCGGGCACACCTGGGCGCACAGGGCCGCGCAGCTGCATACACTGATAGAGAATACAGGAAATGAATAAGAAGGTTCATGTAAAATGAGACAGGCTTGAAAGGAAGGATACTTTGTATGGACTTTTTTGACAAACGGAGACAGAAGAGAAGAGAGCGTATTCAGAGATTGTACGAGAGGCAGAAAAGGCTCCGTGCGCTGCTGCGGGAACATGGTTCGGACATTCTGAATTCGGAAAATTTCAAGGGGACGCGGCGGCATATCCAGCACGGCAATATGACGGTATACAGCCATGTCATGAATGTGGCCAGGTACAGTCTTTTGCTGAATAAAAAGTTCCGGCTGGGCTGCAACAAGCATGATCTGATCAGAGGCGCTCTGCTGCACGATTATTTTCTCTATGACTGGCATGACAAGACGCAGATTCCGCAGCGAAAGCGGCTGCATGGATTCTGGCATCCGGGCATCGCGCTGCGCAATGCGGAGAAGGAGTATAAACTTACCGACAGGCAGCGGGAGATCATTCGGAAGCATATGTGGCCTCTGTCTGTTGTGCCGCCCACTTGCAGGGAGGCGTGGGTGGTGACCACTGCGGATAAATACTGCTCTTTGATGGAGACGATCGGGCTGCACAAGGGGCATGGCGCGAAAGCGTCCTGACGGAAAAAGCGGGACAGACAGAATGGATGAAAAGAGAAACGGGGCCGGGGCAGCGGCAAAAGAAAGCAGTTTGTATGCGCAGCTGTCCGCCTATTGCGGCAGCGATCATTATCCGTATCATATGCCGGGGCATAAGCGCAGCCGGGCAGCGGGCGGGATGGCGCAGTATTACGGGATCGATATCACGGAGATAGACGGTTTTGATAACCTGCATCATGCGGAAGGGATTCTGCAAAAGGCCCAGCAGCGGGCCAACAGGCTGTATGGAGAAGAAGGGACGGAAACCTTTTTTCTGGTCAATGGGAGTACCTGCGGTGTGCTGGCTTCTGTCATGACGGCTCTCAGGCGGGGCGGGGAAATCCTGATTGCGCGCAACTGCCATAAGTCGGTCTATCATGCCGCGATTCTGCAGGAGCTTCGGATTCATTATTATGAGCCGCCGGTACTTGAAGCGTATGGTATCTGCGGCGGTGTGGATGCGGAGGAAATAGAGCGCCTGCTCGGGTCATATCCGGACTGCGGGGCGGTTGTCATCACCTCCCCCACGTATGAGGGGATCCTATCCGATGTGCAGGCCGTGGCGGACGCGGTGCACGCGCGGCATAAGATCCTGATCGTGGATGAGGCGCACGGCGCGCATCTTGGGATGCATGAGTCTGTGCCGCCGGGAGCGTTGTCACAGGGGGCGGATCTGGTGATCCACAGCCTCCATAAAACACTGCCCGCCATGACGCAGACAGCGCTTCTCCACGTACAGGGAGAACGGGTTGACCGCGGCAGGCTGCGCAGATATCTGTCCATGCTGCAGTCCAGCAGTCCTTCCTATGTACTGATGGCCAGCATGGATTCCTGTATCCGCTATGTGGAAACTCATGGTGCGGAGCGTTTTGCGTTTATGAAGCGTCAATACCTGTCTTTTTGTAAAAAAGTGGCAGGCTGCCGTCATCTGGAAATCGGAAATGCGGCAAATGCAGGGCAGATGAGCCATATAGCAGGCTGGGATATGGGCAAGCTGCTGATCTGTGTGAAGAATGGGGTGCTGAACGGCCGGCAGTTATATGACCTGCTGCGGGAGAAGTATCATCTGCAGATGGAGATGGCGGCGGAGCGTTATGTGCTGGCGATCATGACGATCATGGATACGGAGGAAGGCTGGCAGAGATTGGCTGCCGCATTGTTGGAGATTGATGATAGGATAGAGACAGGGGCGGTCACGATCACTGCGCGGCGGACAGAGACAGGGGTGACGGCCGCGCATATACCGGAGAGCAGGACAGAGCAGCCCGTGCAGAAGAAAAAAGAATCGGAAGCGGAAGAAGCAGGGCAGACGGCGGCCGAAGCCTATCTTGGAAAGCGGGAGGAAGTGCCGCTTGATGGTGCCGCGGGCAGAGTGGCAGCTGATTTTATCAATCTGTATCCGCCGGGGATACCGCTGATCGTACCGGGAGAAGTGGTGAGTGAAGCGCTGACAGAAGAGATCCGAAGATATATGTGCGCAGGGTTGCACGTGCAGGGTGTGACGGCGGAAGGGAAAATAGCGGTGACGCCGGACAGGTGCAGGTGACTGCGGCAGTTTGGTTTTCGGTTACGGAATTTGCACGAATGATTTGAAATTACGGCAAAAATGTGGCATTATTAAAGGAGAGACAATTATCGGTAAAAGGTATTTGGCACTATGGGAAAAATCGTATGCCTGATGGGCAGGAGCTCATCGGGAAAGGACACAATTTATAAAAAACTTTTGCAGCAGGATGAAGTGATCGTGGAAAATATTGTCCCATATACCACCAGGCCGATCCGGGCCGGGGAGAAGGACGGGGTGGAGTATCATTTTACGGACGAAGAGGGCTTTCAGAAGCTGCTTGGAGCAGGCAGTGTGATCGAGGCCAGGGCCTATCATACCCGTCTGGGATTATGGCGGTATTTTACAGTCGCGGATGAGAGAGTCGATCTGGAGCGGTGCTCTTACATGATGATCACTACACTGGAGGCATATGAGCAGATACAGAAATTCTACGGTGCGGACAGGGTGCTGCCGGTTTTGATCGAGCTGGATGACGGTATTCGGCTGCAGCGGGCGCTGGATCGGGAGAAGGCGCAGGACCAGCCCAAATATGAGGAGATGTGCAGGAGATTTCTGGCAGATGCGGAGGACTTTTCAGAGGAGAGGATCAGGCAGGCGGGTATCGTAAAAAGGTTCTATAACAACGATCTGGAAGAGTGTCTGGAAGAAATAACCGGCTATCTAAGGGATAACATCTGACTTCTGGGTAGTAACGGTAACGGAGCAGGACAGAATAAGGGAAATGGACAATATGGTAAGAGGGGGAGGCGGCCGGCATGGATATTAAAGTCAATAATGTGCAGCAGGCGATGCCGGTAGAACAGACGGCGCAGCTGCAGGAGACGGACGGTACTTTCAAGTTCACGCTTGTCAGCAGGATCGAGGAGCAGGAGCTGCAGAATGCGCTGGCGAATATGATGGAGGAGATCACCCGGCAGGGTGATAAGCTGGCCAAGCACCGGGACATCAAGGATATGAAGAGATACCGGGCGCTGATCAAGGATTTCATGAATGAGGTAGTCAACCGCTCCCATGCTTTTTCCAGAGAGAATTTTCTGGACAGAAAGGGACGGCACAGGGTATACGGTATCATCCGTCTGATTGATGAAAATCTGGATCAGCTGGCACAGGAGCTGGTAAAAGACGAGCAGGACAATCTGGCTATTTTAAGTAAGATCGGGGAAATACGAGGATTGCTGCTGGATATTTTCACGTAAGGATACTGCAGGAACGCAGTCAGTAGCAAATCAAAAAACACGGGATATGGCCGGAAGCATCGCTGTCCGGTTAAGGGACGAAAAACAGGGGAACAAAGAGACAGGTACAGTTGAGAAGATAAAGCGGGTGGGGTTATAGATGGCTAAATTTACGGATATAGTAGGACAGGAACAGCTGAAAGAACATTTACAGAATGCGATCGCCATGAACAAGGTTTCGCATGCGTATATCATCAATGGGGAGCGGAATGCCGGCAAGGAATTCATAGCGAGAGTTTTTGCGATGGCGCTGCAGTGCGAGAAGAAAGAGGCGGAACCCTGCGGGGAGTGTCATTCCTGCAAACAGGCGCTGAGCAATAACCAGCCGGATATCATTTATATCAGTCATGAGAAGCCCAATACGATAGGGGTGGAGGATATCCGGGCACAGATCAATAACGATATTGTGATCAAGCCTTACAGCAGTCCGCGCAAGATTTATATTGTCAATGAAGGGGAGAAAATGACGCCGCAGGCGCAGAATGCGCTCCTTAAAACGCTGGAGGAGCCGCCGGAGTACGCGGTGATTGTGATTTTGACGACCAATGTGGAGGCGCTGCTTCCTACGGTGCTCAGCAGATGTGTGGTGCTGAATATGAAGCCGGTGTCGGATGCGCTGGTGAAGAAATATTTGATGGAGCAGCTGGGGGTGCCGGATTATAAAGCCAACATCTGTGTGGCTTTTGCCAGAGGCAATATCGGCAAGGCAAAACTTCTGGCCAGCAGTGAGGAGTTTGAGAAAGTCAAGGACGAGGCGATCTCTTTGGTCAAAAACATCAATGATATGGAGATTCACGAGATCGTCAAGGCGATTAAGAAGATTTCCGAGTATAAATTCGATGTCAATGATTATCTGGATATTTTGATGGCCTGGTATCGGGACGTGCTCTTTTTCAAGGCTACCAAGGATGTGAACAGTCTGGTCTTCAAGGAAGAGATTCAACAGATCATGCGGGTGTCGGACAGAAGCACTTATGAAGGGATAGAGACGATCGTGAATGCGCTGCAGAGTGCAAAGAAGAGGCTGGAGGCCAATGTCAATTTTGATCTGACGATGGAACTGCTGCTTCTGGCGATTCAGGAGAATTAGGCAGTTTGGCCCGCGGTATGCGGGAATCTACAAATGGAGGTTGATAGATTATGATACGAGTGATAGGCGTGCGGTTTCGTACCGCCGGCAAGATATACTATTTTGCTCCGGGCAAATTGAATGTTAAGCGAAACGATCATGTGATCGTGGAGACGGCGCGGGGCATCGAGTACGGTACAGTGGTGGGCGAGCCGAAGGAGGAGCAGGATGACAAGGTAGTACAGCCGCTCAAATCGGTGCTGCGCATCGCTACGCCGAAGGATGACGAACAGGAAGCGGCCAATAAGCTGAAAGAAAAAGAAGCCTTTAAGATCTGTCTGGAGAAGATCAGGAAACATAATCTGCAGATGAAACTGATCGATGCGGAGTATACGTTTGACAATAACAAGGTGTTGTTCTATTTTACGGCGGACGGACGGATCGATTTCCGTGAGCTGGTGAAGGATCTGGCGTCTGTTTTCAAGACAAGGATCGAGCTGCGGCAGATCGGTGTCAGGGATGAGACAAAGATTCTGGGCGGCATCGGTATCTGCGGCAGACCTTTGTGCTGTCACACGCATTTGTCGGAGTTTGCGCCGGTGTCCATCAAGATGGCGAAAGAGCAGAATCTTTCGCTGAATCCGACCAAGATATCGGGTGTCTGCGGGCGTCTGATGTGCTGTCTGAAAAATGAGGAAGAGACTTACGAGGAATTGAACCGGAGGCTGCCGAATGTGGGGGATTTCGTGACCACGGATGACGGGCATAAGGGGGAAGTCCACAGTGTGAATGTGCTGCGCCAGCTTGTAAAAGTGGTCGTGAATGTGGATGACGAGAAGGAGATCCAGGAGTACCGGGTGGATCAGCTTCGTTTTAAAAGGCGGCACGGCAAGAACCGCAAGATGGATGTCAATGAGGCGGAGCTTAAGGAACTGGAGAAGCTGGAGAAGCAGGACGCTTCGAAGTCGAAGCTGGATGACAATTAAGGCGGACGGCTTAAGTGCGTTCCGGGTGAAATGCAGTGAAGTACAGTAAAATGTAAGGAATGAGTATGGTGTCGGAGAATGGAGTTTTTCTGAAGGAACATGAAAGGATTGATGATCTGGAGCGCAACGGTTATCGGATCATTCAGGATACGCACCGTTTCTGTTTCGGTATGGATGCGGTGCTGTTGTCCGGATTTGCCAGAGTTAAGGACGACGCCAGGGTGTTGGATCTGGGCACGGGAACCGGGATTATTCCGATTCTGCTGGAGGCGAAGACGAAAGCGGCGCATCTGACGGGGCTGGAGATTCAGGAGGACAGTGCGGATATGGCAAGGCGCAGTGTGCGTCTGAATGGTCTGCAGGAGAAGATTTCAATAGTGACTGGGGATATTAAAGAGGCAGGGAGTCTGTTTGACGCTGCTTCTTTTGACGTTATTACCAGTAACCCGCCATATATGACGGCGCAGCATGGACTGACCAACCCGGAGGATGCGAAGGCGATCGCGCGGCATGAGATCCTGTGTACGCTGGAGGATGTGATCGCGCAGGCGGCGAGACTGCTTCGCCCGGGCGGGAATTTTTTCATGGTGCACAGGCCGTTTCGGCTGGCGGAGATCATGGTGCTTTTGCGGGCGTACAGGCTGGAACCGAAGCGGATGCAGCTGGTGCATCCGTTTGTGGACAAGGAGCCGAATATGGTGTTGATTGAGGCGAACCGGGGCGGAAAACCGCGGATGACGGTGGAAAGGCCGCTGATCGTGTATCGGGAACCCGGGGTCTATATGGAGGAGATTTATGAGATATATGGTTATTAAAGAGCGGGAGGCTTTGCGCTTTTGAACTACCTGTATCTTAAAAAGATATATTATCGGTGGATAAACAGATAAACAGAGGAGAAAGGTTCGAGGGATCGGATCAGGGAGAAGCTATGAAAAGCGGTAGAAGATATGTGCGGAAAGATTTTGTGGCGGTGGCGCTGGCAGTCTGCTTTATGTGCTGTGGATGTGGCAATGGGCAGGAGGAGGCGCTGGCTGATACCGTGATCGGAGGAGACGCGGAGACCGGCGGCGGTTCGGAAGATACGGCAGAGGAGAGTGTGAACGGGACAGAGGGCGGCGGCAGTACGGAGGATGCATCAGTATCTGGTTCTGAGGCTGAGGGAGCGGAAGACAAAGATGCGGAGACGATAGAAAATGGTGTCAGCGGTAATGCGTTGGCGTCAGGGGGAGAAGAAGGCGGCGCAGCTGCAGCAGAAGGGGCAGAAGGGGCGGAGACGCCGCGCAGGGAGCCCGTTAAGGTCAAAGGGATCTATGTGAGCGGTCCGGTGGCGGGGATCGCCAGGATGGACGAGTTGATCGAACTGGTGGATCAGACGGAGTTAAATGCTGTTGTCATTGATATCAAAAACGATGAGGGCAAAGTGACTTATGATATGCAGTCGGAGCAGGTGCTGGAGATCGGGGCCAGCGTAAATTATATATCGGATATTGAGGCTCTGGTGACAAAATGCAAAGAGAAGAATATTTATCTGATCGCCCGCATCGTGGCGTTCAGGGATCCGTATCTGGCGGAACAGAAGCCGGAATGGGCAGTGCATACGAAGGAAGGAGCTGTTTTCCGGGATAAGAGCGGCCTTGCGTGGGTGAATCCGTATGAGAGAGGGGTCTGGGATTATCTGGCGGAGATCGCGTCGGAAGCGGCGGCGGTCGGCTTTGACGAGGTGCAGTTTGACTATATCCGGTTTTCTACGGATGTAAAAGCGGATGAAGTGGATTACGGGCCGGAGGCTGAGACGGTCGGTAAGATTGATATCATAACGGAATTTACGCAGTATATCTATGAGAAGTTAAGGCCGCTGGGGGTGTATGTGGCGGCGGATGTGTTCGGTACGGTGATCGAGAATGAGACGGATCAGCAGATCGTGGGGCAGGATTATGTGAAAATGGCGGAATACCTGGATTATATCTGTCCGATGATCTATCCTTCTCATTACAGAAACGGCTCATATGGGATCGCGGTGCCGGATGCGGATCCCTATCATACGATCTACGGGGCGTGTTCTGCTTCCGTACAGGAGCTGGAGGCGCTTCCGGAGGAAAACCGCGCGCATGTACGTGCGTGGCTGCAAAGTTTTACGGCCAGCTGGGTGCCGGGACATATCAGCTATGGCCCGCAGCAGATACGGGCACAGATCAAAGGGGCCTATGATGCGGGGTATGACGAGTGGATCCTGTGGAATGCGGCGGTGAAGTACCAGCGGGATTCCCTTTTGACGGACGAGGAGGCTGAGGCGGAACGGCAGCAGTGGGAGACGGAGAAGGAGACTAAGAAGCAGGAAGCAGCGGCGGAAGAGACGGCAGGAGAACAGGGAGAAGCGACACAGGAAGAGACGGCAGGACAGCAGGGAGAAGCGACGCAGGAAGAGACGGCAGGACAGCAGGAACAAGTACCGCAGGAAGAAACGCCGCAGGATAAGACAGCAGGGACGGTGCCGGAAGGTATAGCAGGGCAGCCGACAGATACAGATCCGGATGCATCGACAGGGCAGCAGGCGGTTACAGCGCAATAGCAGCATATAGAGGTATCGGTGCGGTATGGCAGAGGATGCGACGGAGGCAGCAGCAGAACAAGAGAAGACTGCAGGAGGAAGGAAGATGACAGGAATGTTATATTTGTGTGCGACTCCCATCGGGAATCTGGGGGATATGACGCCGCGGGTGGTGGAAACGCTGCGGGAGGTGGATCTGATCGCGGCGGAGGATACGCGCAACAGTATCAAACTGCTCAATCATTTTGAAATTAAGACTTCTATGACCAGCTACCATGAATATAATAAAGTAGAAAAGGCAGACTATCTTGTGGTGCAGATGCAGCAGGGAAAGAATGTGGCGCTTGTCACGGACGCGGGGACGCCGGGGATCTCGGATCCGGGGGAAGTGCTGGTGGCGAAATGCCATGAGGCCGGGATCGCGGTGACTTCTCTTCCGGGAGCGGCGGCCTGCATCACGGCGCTCACGCTGTCGGGACTCAGTACGCGCAGGTTCTGTTTCGAGGCTTTTCTGCCGGCGGACAAGAAGGAGAAAGCGGCGATTCTGGAGGAGTTAAAGGAAGAATCGAGGACGATCATACTTTATGAAGCGCCGCATCATCTGGTGCGGACGCTGGGGGAACTGGCAGAGGCGTTGGGAAACCGGCGGCTGACGCTTTGCCGGGAATTAACGAAGAAGTTCGAGACGGTGCTACCGACTACGATCGAGGGAGCCCTTTCGCTGTATGAAAAGGAGGAACCGCGGGGAGAGTATGTGCTGGTGATCGAGGGCAAGAGCCTTTTGCAGAAGCGGGAGGAGGTGCGGGAATCGTGGCTCAGTATGAGCATTGAGGAGCACATGGCATACTATACAGAGACGGGTTTGGATGAAAAAAGCGCCATGAAGCAGGTAGCAAAGGACCGTGGAGTGCCAAAAAGAGAGATTTATCAACATTTATTAACAAAGTGAATTGACAAAATGCAGAAAACCCGTAAAATTAAGGTTGACAAACATAGTAACAGATAATATACTTTGAATGTCAAACTATTTTATTAACGGGGAAAAGGAGAGCAGAGAAATGTTAGAGAGAGTTATCGAGATTATTCAGGAGCAGTTAAATTTAGAAGGAGTGGAAATCACAGAGGATTCTTCTTTCAAGGATGATTTGGGCGCTGACTCTTTAGACTTATTTGAGCTTGTGATGGCTTTTGAGGAAGAGTACGGTGTTGAGATTCCTTCTGAAGACTTAGAGCAGATCACGACAGTAGGCGCTGTGATCGAATATATGAAGAGCAAAGGCGTAGAGGCATAGGCGGCAGCATGAAGACTAAGATTACAGAACTTCTGGGGATCGAATATCCGATCATCCAGGGCGGTATGGCGTGGGTTGCCGACTATCATCTCGCGGCGGCTGTTTCGGAGGCAGGCGGACTCGGGATCATCGGGGCGGGCGGCGCTCCGGCGTCTTTTGTCAGGGAGCAGATCCAGAAGACGAAAGAACTGACGAAGAAGCCTTTCGGTGTAAATGTCATGCTGATGAATCCGGAAGCGGACGGGATCGCCAGGGTCATTGTGGAAGAGGTTGTTCCGGTAGTCACTACCGGGGCGGGTAATCCGGGTAAATACCTGGCTTCGTGGAAAGAAGCCGGTATCAAGGTGATTCCGGTGGTTGCCAGTGTGGCGCTGGCCAGGATGATGGAGCGTGCCGGTGTGGATGCGGTGATCGCAGAGGGCACGGAGTCCGGTGGACATATCGGAGCTGCCACGACCATGACGCTTGTGCCGCAGGTAGTGGATGCGGTGAAGATTCCTGTGATCGCGGCGGGCGGCATTGCGGATGGCAGAGGCTTTGCGGCGGCTATGATGCTGGGCGCGGAGGCTGTGCAGATGGGCACAAGGTTTGTAGTTGCCAAAGAGTCCATCGTACATGATAATTATAAGAAGAAGATTCTGGCGGCCAAGGATATCGATTCGGAAGTAACGGGCACAAGCCACGGACATCCGGTTCGTCAGCTGCGCAATAATATGACCAGAGAGTACCTGAAATTGGAGAAGGCCGGAGCGCCTTTTGAGGAATTAGAGCACCTGACACTGGGAGCGCTGCGCAAGGCGGTGGTGGAAGGTGATATTGTCAACGGTACACTGATGGCTGGACAGATTGCGGGCATGATCAAGGAAGAGATGACCTGCGCAGAGATGATTCAGGAGATTATGAAGCAGGCAGAGAGCCTGTTAAAATAAGAATGTGAGCAAATTTGACAGGGTTTGCCCATGGGCAAACCCTTTTTGAGAGGCAGATACTTTGAATCTCAAAGTATTGAGCAGTATAGAAATACAGGGAAAACAGAAGGCAAAGTACAGGGTAAATTCAGGGCTGTTTGAATTTGAAAATTTGAAGCAGCGCACGAAGAGTGCGCGGAAAAGGGGATATTATGGGAAAAATGGCATTTATGTTTCCGGGGCAGGGCGCCCAGTATGTGGGGATGGGGAAGGATTTCTATGAACAGATTCCTGCGAGCAGAGAGATGTATGAGCTGGCGGGTAAGGCCAGCGGGCTTGATGTGGCGGCTCTTTGCTTCGAGGAGAATGAGCAGATTAATATTACGGAGTACACGCAGATCGCCATGCTGGCGACAGAAGTGGCGATGTTAAAAGCGATAGAGGAAAAGGGATTCAAGCCGGATGTGACGGCAGGTTTGAGTCTGGGCGAGTACGGTGCGCTGGCAGCCAGCGGCGTGATGAGCGCGGAAGACGTATTTAAGGTGGTGCGTAAACGCGGGATCTATATGCAGGAGGCCGTGCCGAACGGCGGCGCCATGGTGGCGGTACTGGGGCTGGATACGGCAGTGATCGAGAAGATCTGTGAGGAGACGGAAGGCTTCGTGTCCATCGCAAACTATAACTGCCCGGGGCAGATTGTCATTACCGGCGAAGAGGGTGCAGCGCAGGCGGCGGTGGAGAAGCTGGTGGCAGCAGGCGCCAAGAGATGTGTGCCCCTGAAGGTCAGCGGACCTTTCCATTCTCCGATGCTGACAGGCGCCGGGGAGAAGCTGGCGGCAGAGCTGGAGCATGTTACGATAGGGGAGATCAGGATTCCCTATATTGCCAATGTGACCGCAGATTATGTGACGGACAAGGCTGAGGTAAAGCCTCTTTTGGAAAAACAGGTGTCTTCTTCCGTGCGCTGGCAGCAGACGGTGGAGCGGATGATCGCAGACGGGGTGGATACTTTCGTGGAGATCGGGCCGGGAAAGACGCTGTCCGGGTTTATGCGCAAGATCAGCAGGGACGTAAAAGTCGTAAACGTAGAGAAAGTGGAAGACCTGGAGAAGCTGCAGGAACTGATGGCATAAGGATTTTAGTAGAAAGACACAATATGGATCGGAGGAGTATATGTTAGAGGGAAAAGTGGCGCTGGTGACGGGAGCCGGCAGAGGAATCGGACGGGAGATCGCCCTGACGCTGGCAGAGTACGGTGCGGATGTGATCGTAAATTATAACGGATCGAAAGAAAAAGCGGAAGAAGTGGTCGCGGAGATTGCCGGGATGGGCCGGAAGGCTGTAGCGGTGCAGTGCAGCGTGGCGGATTTTGAGGCCTGCGGACAGATGATCACGGATATGCTGGCGGCTTTCGGGCATATTGATATTCTGGTAAACAATGCCGGAATCACGAAGGACAATCTGATGATCAAGATGACGGAAGAGGATTTCGATGCGGTCATTGACACGAATCTGAAAGGGACTTTTAACACGATCAAGCATATGTACAGGCCGATGATCAAACAGAGGGCGGGACGGATCGTCAACCTGTCCTCCGTGACGGGTGTGCTGGGCAATGCGGGACAGGCCAATTACGCGGCTTCCAAGGCGGGCGTGATCGGTCTGACAAAGTCCATGGCAAGAGAGCTGGCCAGCAGGAATATTACGGTCAATGCGGTGGCGCCGGGTTTTATTGATACAAACATGACGCAGGCGATGACGGATGCGGCAAAGGAAGCGACACTGGCACAGATTCCGTTAAAACGTGTGGGCATGCCCAGGGATATTGCGGAGACGGTGGCGTTTCTGGCAAGCGACAGGGCGGCCTATATTACCGGGCAGGTCATTTCCGTGGACGGTGGGATGGCGATGTAAGGGAATCTATGGTAAGCATGTGTATGGCGATACAGGCACAGAGCGAAAAGGAAACAGAATCAGGAAAGAAAACGGAGGCAGATATGAGCAGAAGAGTAGTAGTAACGGGTATGGGTGCGATCACGCCGATCGGACTGAGTGTCGACGAGTTCTGGGCCGGCATTCGGGAAGGTAAAATCGGTTTTGACAGGATCACCAGATTTGATACGGCGGATTATAAATGCAAACTGGCGGCGGAAGTCAAGGGCTTTGCAGGAAAGGACTATATGGATTTCAAAGCGGCTAAGCGGATGGAGCTTTTCTCTCAGTACGCGGTGGCGGCGACAAAGGAAGCCATGGAGGATGCGGGACTTGATATGGAGAAGGAGGATCCCTGGCGTGTGGGTGTGTCTGTGGGATCCGGGACGGGTTCCCTGCAGGCGATAGAGCGTTCCCACAGCAGAATGTTGGAAAAAGGGCCGGGCAGGATCGAGCCGCTTTTTGTGCCGCTGACGATCTCCAATATGGCGGCCGGCAACGTGTCGATCCAGTTTGGGCTAAGAGGCAAGAGCATTAATGTGGTGACGGCCTGCGCTACGGGCACAAATTCCATCGGTGAAGCGTTCCGTGCCATTCAGTACGGGGACGCCGAAGTGATGATCGCGGGCGGCACGGAGGGCAGCATCTGTCCTATCGGTGTGGGCGGTTTTTCGGCGTTGACGGCGTTGTCGACCAGCGAGGATCCGCAGCGGTGTTCGATTCCTTTTGACAAGGAGCGGGGCGGCTTCGTGATGGGAGAAGGGGCGGCCGTGGTAGTATTGGAAGAGCTGGAGCACGCCAAAGCGAGAGGCGCAAAAATCTATGCGGAGGTGGCCGGTTACGGCTGTTCTTCGGATGCTTATCATATCACTTCTCCGGCGGAAGACGGCGCCGGGGCGGCCAAAGCCATGGAGTACGCGGTGGCGGATGCGGGTCTTGCGAAGGAAGATATTACGTATATCAATGCGCACGGGACGGGCACGCATCACAACGACCTGTTTGAGACGAGAGCGATCAAGTTGCTTTTCGGCGATCATGCAAAGAATATCAAGATCAATTCCACCAAATCCATGGTGGGCCATCTGCTGGGTGCGGCGGGCGCCATCGAGTTTGTGACCTGTGTGAAAGAGATCGAAGAGGGATATATTCACAGAACAGTAGGCTACGAGGTGCCGGACGAAGAACTGGATCTGAATTACTGTAAGGAAGCATATACGGAGGACGTGGAGTATGCGCTATCTAATTCGCTGGGATTTGGCGGGCACAATGCAAGCCTGGTGGTGAAGAAGTATCACGGATAAGGTGGTAATACTCGAAATACGGATATTTTCCGCAGGATGCAGAAGATTGGTGACAGCAGAGTGAAAAGCTGGATAAGGCATGGCAAAAAATCATGCCAAAGGAGGAGATAAGATGTCACTTATGACGGCGAAGGAAATTATGGAAATCATTCCCCACAGGCAGCCTTTTATGCTGATCGACACGATCGAGGAGCTGGAGGAAGGCAAAAGGGTTGTGGCGAAAAAGTGTGTATCCTATAATGAGCCCTTTTTTGCGGGACATTTTCCGCAGGAGCCGGTGATGCCGGGTGTGCTCATCGTGGAGGCGCTGGCCCAGACGGGCGCGGTGGCGATCTTGAGCCAGCCGGAATACAAAGGGAAAACGGCCTATTTCGCGGCGATCAACAACGCGAAATTTAAGGGCAAGGTGGTGCCGGGCGATGTGCTGATCCTGGAGACGGAGATCATTAAGATAAAAGGGCCGATCGGAGTGGGTGCGGCGAAAGCGTATGTAGACGGGAAACTGGTGACACAGGCGGAACTGACCTTTGCGATCGGGGAAGCTTAAATTGTGACGCTTCGGAATGAGGAAAGGATGTTAGAAGGGCAAAGCGGATGGGAATTGTAAAACCTCTTGTAATAGGAGATCTGGTGGCGAAGGTGCCTTTGATTCAGGGCGGCATGGGCGTGGGCGTGAGTTTGTCCTCTCTGGCCGGCGCAGTGGCGGCGGAGGGCGGGATCGGCGTGATCTCGACGGCGCAGATCGGGTACAGGGAGCCGGATTTTGATGCGGATCCCATCGGCGCCAATCTGCGTGCCATAGGGACAGAGATCCGGAAAGCGCGTGAGATCGCCAAAGGCGGTATTCTGGGCGTCAATATTATGGTGGCCACGAGAAAATACGAGGAATATGTGAAAGCGGCTGTAGAAGCGGGCATCGACCTGATCATTTCCGGTGCGGGACTGCCCATGGAGCTGCCGAAGCTGGTGGGAACTGCGAAGACGAAACTGGCTCCTATCGTGTCCAGCGTAAAGTCAGCGCAGGTGATCATGCGCTACTGGTGGAAAAAGTATACGAGGCTGCCGGATGCGGTGATCATCGAAGGACCGCTGGCCGGCGGACATCTCGGTTTTCACAGGGAACAGCTTGACGATATCGAAGCGCTTCATTATGATGAAGAAGTACGGCAGATCATTCAGAAGGTGGAGGAGACGGCGGCGGAGCATGATACGAAGATTCCGGTGATCATGGCCGGCGGTATCTATAACCGTGAGGATATGGAGCACTATCTGGAGATGGGTGCGGACGGCGTGCAGGTGGCGACGCGGTTCGTGACTACCTATGAATGTGATGCGTCGGATGCATACAAACAGAGTTACATTGATGCGAAGAAAGAAGATATCGTTATCGTACAAAGTCCGGTGGGGATGCCGGGAAGAGCGATTCTGAATCCTTTTATGAAAAAGGCGAAGGAGGGGCGGATTCCGCACGGAAGATGTCATCTCTGCATCAGTACCTGCAAGCCGGAGGAGACGCCCTACTGCATCACGGATGCGCTGGTCAATGCGGTGAAGGGCAAGACCGGAGAAGGACTTTTGTTCTGCGGGGCGAATGCTTACCGGGCTACGAAACTGGAGCATGTGAGGGATATCATGGAGGAGTTTCGGCCTGTTAAATAAATCGATGAGTTGTGAGGGAGAAGATGAGAGCGAGAATTATAGGAACAGGCAGCTGTCTGCCTGCAACTATCGTGACAAATGATGATTTATCAAAGATTATGGATACTTCGGACGAGTGGATCAGCAGCCGCACGGGTATCAGAGAGCGCCATCTGGTGAAAGAGGAGACGACTGCCGGTATGTCTGCCGAGGCGGCAAGACGGGCTATGGAGGATGCGGGAGTGACGGCAGAAGAGATCGATTTGATCATCGTAGGTACTTTGTCGGCAGATCATGTGACGCCCTCCTGTGCGTGTGAAGTGCAGGCACAGATCGGTGCGGCTAATGCGGTGGCGTTCGATATCAACGCGGCCTGCGCAGGCTTTATGTTTGCCTTGAACATTGCGAATGCCTATCTGCAGACGGGAGTGTATAAGACGGCGCTGATCCTGGGGGCGGAGACGCTGTCCAGGATCATGGACTGGAACGACAGAAGTACCTGCGTCCTGTTCGGTGACGGCGCCGGTGCAGCGGTGGTCCGGGCGGAAGAGGGAACGGCAGGTCTGTTGGCTTTCGACCAGGGATCGGACGGCGTAAAGGGCGGTGTGCTGGCCTGCGCAGGACGGTCCAATAACAATCCGCTGGTGGAGACGTCGAAGGAATATTCGTATGTGCATATGGACGGGCAGGAGGTCTATAAGTTTGCGGTGACGGCGGTGCCCCATTCCCTGCAGAAGACGATTCAGGCGGCCGGGCTTGCGGTGGAAGATATCGAGTATTTTGCACTGCATCAGGCGAATATACGGATTCTGCAGTCGGTGGCAAAGCGGCTTAAGGTGGCGGAGGATAAGTTCCCCATCAGTCTGGATCACTGCGGGAATATATCGGCGGCCAGTGTGCCGATCCTGCTGGATGAGATGAACCGGAAGGGACTTTTGAAGCCGGGGATGAAGATTGCGTTGTCCGGATTTGGCGGCGGGCTGACGTGGGCTTCGGCGGTGATCGAGTGGTAAGAGCATTTTTGCTTTCTATTTTGCCTTTTATGGCACAGCAGCGGGAGAGAAGAGGCGTGGAGTATTTTGTTTGCGCTGTAGAACAAAGATGATTCTCTCGCGGGAGGCATATTGATCAGCAGTGCCGCATACATTATTTTAATAAAAAATGGAGAAACAGCATGTATAGGCCATATCATGAAGGGGGTATTCTTTCATTGCACGACGGCAGGTACATGCTCTTTTTAATTTATGCTGAATTATATCTGGGCTTTTATGATCTTGATCGGAGTGGTGTATGGGGCGATAGCCGGGAAGATGGCGGAAGTGACCAATGCCGCTCTGGATTCCGCCGGAGACGCAGTATCATTGTGTATTACGATGATCGGTGTGATGGCTTTGTGGGTGGGACTTATGGAGATCGCACAGAAGTCAGGCCTGATCGCGAAACTGACCCGCGGGATACAGCCTTTTATCAGATTTCTGTTTCCGCGGATTCCCGAGGGACATCCGGCCAGGGAGTATATCGCGACGAATCTGATCGCAAATGTGCTGGGGCTGGGGTGGGCCTGCACGCCAGCGGGATTGAAGGCGATGGAGGAACTGGCGAAGCTGGAGGCGGAGCGGGGGAATCCGGCATACTTGGATGATGGCAAGGGTATAGTTGGAAAGCGAGAACGGATTGCCAGCAATGAGATGTGTACGTTTTTGATTTTGAATATATCTTCTTTGCAGTTGATTCCGGTAAATATGATTGCGTACAGGCAGCAGTATGGGAGTGTGAATCCGGCGGGGATTATCGGCCCGGCGATTGTGGCAACGTTTGTGAGCACACTGACGGCGGTGGTGTACTGTAAGGGGAAGGGCAGAAAGCGGAGGGCGTAACGCTCTCCGCTTTCTGCCAATTTTGTATACCCAAAGACTTCTTATAATGATTTATCGTATACAAAATTTTTGGAACAGGGTATAATACAAACAGAAAACAGATTATAAATTGGTTGGAGGCTGGACTAATGGCAATTAAAACGATTGAAATTTTAAATGTAATGGTATTTAAGCGTCATTTGAGAAAGAATAATGCCGCATTAAAGTCTATAGAAGAAGGGGATTCATTTAATGATGGATTTAAGATAGAATTTTGTGATGGGATAAATGTTCTGATTGGTGAAAATGGAGTTGGAAAGACAACCATTCTGAAAATGATTTATGCTGCAACACAATGGTCAATTAAGCAGACGGATCAGGGAAAGACAAAAAGACTAATACAATTTTTTTCAAACAGCCTAAAAGATAGCGATGCTTTAAAAAATGCAGAAAATAAAGAAGATTATTGTTATTATAAAGTATCAGACGGAACGCATAATTTT
>Ga0137308_101566_pt1 | contig 21018 bp, 21 predicted proteins | sample Inofrocosms_June_FD_97181 | JGI IMG/M metagenome (GOLD analysis project Ga0137308, IMG submission 97181) | Mouse cecal microbial communities from Vienna, Austria - N-Acetylneuraminic and N-Acetylglucosamine D2O microcosms_June | ecosystem: Host-associated > Mammals > Digestive system > Large... | reverse complement strand
TATCAAGACAGACTATTTCAAAGTGGGAGACGGACAGCACTTCCCCGGATTTAGAAAGTATCGTCAGGGTATGCAAAATATTTCATGTGTCATTGGATGATTTATTGATGGAAGGAGAAGGCATGGAAGAAGAAGGCATGGAAGAAGAGAGAACTACGGAAAAAGGCATACAGATAACATTGAATGACCTGATGAAAATAAATATTCATAACCGAAACATGACGCTGTTATTGATTGGCGGATTGATTTTTATTATGGTCGGTATCTTAAATTTTGTCTATGTAAAGGCGCTGGAAAATGCTACCATGAGTACGCAATATATGCTGTACAGGTATATTGTTACCGGAGAATATGAAAGTGCGCCATTCGATTATATGGGACTGCTGCTTCCGTCTATTATTGCGGGCGGAGTCGGGTTCGCATTATTCCTGTACTACATTTTCAAGAACAGAAAAGGAGAATGAATGATATGTATAAGATAAAAACTATTGTTTCCTGTATCGCTGTGTGTGCGTTGACTGTTTTTCTGTATTCCTGCGGAAATAAAAACAAAAGTGAAGAGTATGCGTCTATGTACGAAACGACGATTGCCGGTTTGCAGGATGACGAACTTTTTGCAATCGTGGAAACCAATGCTTCTTCACCCGTTCTGCTTGTTACTTCTCAGTATTATGATGACGGTTCAGGAAATCAGGCGTCGATATATTGCGATGTGTACTATGCAACAGGCAAAGAAGTAAAAAAAACAGGAACTATAGAGAGTTTAGGGACGGCATATCCCGTTGCCTACGATAATACAGGTATTTACGCAGCATCAGGACATGGTATGCAGCGTTTTGAAATTGACGAGAAAACCGGAGCGGTTGTTTTGGCGGAGACAATCTATGAGCAGTTTGATGAAGAGGGAAACGCTTCCTATACTTTAGAAAAAGTGGGAGAGACAGAAATGCTCACAGAGGAAGAGTATTACGAAGCGTTTAAAAAATACAGTGAGGCTGCCGTAGTAAATTTTACCTATGGCGCATCCGGGACATAATATCAGAGGATTTGCCGGCAGAAAACGATACTGGATCGGCATCCGGCGGCTCTGCTCAATGCATGCAGCGTGGTGCAGTTCACAGGTGTTCGCGGCATCCAGATAGCATTTCACAACAAGCGGGTTGCTTGAATAATTTGGGCATATTATAATAACTGTTATTTCTATGATGACTAACAGGAGGTATTTATGAAACTAAAAAAAGTATTGACATTGTTCGGTGTTGTCTGCATATTGAATACGATGGTCATAGGATGCGGTTCCGCTGCTGAAACTGCTGTTGAGACAGAAAAAACCCAGACAGATGAAATATCGGAGGAAGGAGGAAGTAGCGTTTCGATAAAAGATAATGACGAAAACATGGAGCAGTCACAGGAAAATACAACCGGGAAATGGCAGATTTTAGAGTCGGATGTCGCCGCTGCTGTAGATGCGGATTTTCTGGGTAAAGTTTGGAAGATGGAAGAGGATTCATTTTTCATTGTGGAAAAGGAAGTAAAAATTCTTGAAGACGGTTCCTTATCATACAGTTCTCCAAGCTCTAGTGCCGATATTCCTGATTCCCAATTGATTCATGTAATTTTTGAAGAAGATACCGCTTTTTATATAAGAAGCAATGATGGAGACGGAGAAAACCAAGAGTACAAACAGGCTGGATTTCAGGACTTAAAGGAACATATGTCGGTTGAAATGAAAGGTAGTTTTGTAAATGATGAATTTCATGCCACAGAAATACGGTTCTTTTAGAATATGGGAGAAAGATTATGAAAAAGAAATTTGTACTGATATTTATGTCGGTTTTGGCAATGGGAATGACCGCCTGTTCATCAGAATCAAAAGGGGATGCCGTATCTGTGGAGGCTGATTTCCGGCAGGAAACAGATAAAGAAGAAACTGGAGATACGAAAACGACAGAAACGAATGATGTGGAACTGCCAAAGCCGGAGATTACAGAAGAGGATGGAAAAGCTTCTCCGGAAGACGAAGAAAATACAGTGTGCGATCCTATTGCCGGAATTGTTGAAAAATATGAAGGTAACACAATTACAATCAGGACTCCGGAAGATGACATGCTCTATTATTTTTCCACAGAGAATGCCCAGATACTAGAAGGATTTTCCACGGAGAATGCTCAGGAAGCAGAAGGAGATCCCTTGATTGTCGTAGGTGATAAAGTAGAAGTCAGTTACCGGGGGTTGATTGATTTTGATGAAGAGCACCCGGATGAAGCTGTGAAGATTGTAGTGATTACAGTTGAATAAGTTTTTTATACAGGAATCCCATCGCAAACAGCAATGGGATTTCTGTCGTTTTAGATTGCTTTTTTCAGGATTGTTTTTCCAGAAAATTAGAAAAAATGTGTCTTGACAACTGTCCTTTCGTGTATTATACTGTACTTGTATATATAATACAGTATAAGGCGGATAGGTGGTGACAATTTGGAGATTATTGTAAGTAATAAGGCAAGTCGTCCTCTGTATGAGCAAATTGTATCCCAGATAAAGGCGCAGATTATGGGCGGCGAACTGAAGGCGGGTGAAGCGCTTCCGTCTATCCGGGCTCTTGCAAAATCGCTGCAGATTAGTGTCCTTACCGTGCAGAAGGCATATGACATTCTGCAGGAAGATGGCTTTATTGAGACGACGGCCGGGAAAGGCTGCTATGTATCTGTCCAAAATAAGGACTTCTATCTGGAAGAACAGCAAAAAAAGATAGAGGGCTGTTTTAATGATGCGATAGAAATAGCCCGTATGAGCGGAATATCGCTTGATAAATTAATCAGCTTATTAACATTATTGTATGAGTAGGAAAATCCTCTGCTCCTGCAAAAGGCAGTCGCATTTTCCTGCGGAAAACAGGGAGGATTAACGATGGCAAATGCTTTCATGGCATCAGGGCTTACCAAAACTTATAAAGATTTTGTTTTGGATCATGTTTCGTTCACCGTTCCAAACGGTTCCATTGTCGGACTGATTGGAGAAAACGGTGCAGGAAAAAGCACGACAATCAATGCTGCTTTAGGACTGATTCAAAAGGATGATGGTGTTGTTTCTATATTAGACAGGGAGGAACTGGATGAGAATATCAAAGAACAGATTGGTGTCGTGTTCGATGGAAGCAATTATCCGGAAATCCTCTCTCCCCGGAAACTGAACCGGGTTATGAAAAACATTTACAGGACGTGGGACGAACAGGTATATTTCGGTCTGCTGAAACAATTTTCCCTGCCGTCCAATAAGCAGATCAAACAGTTTTCAAAAGGAATGAAGATGAAGCTGGCTATCTCTATTGCATTTTCCCATCATTCCAGACTGTTGATTCTGGACGAAGCCACCAGCGGCTTAGACCCGGTTGTCCGGGATGATATTCTGGATATGCTGCTGGGCTTCGTGCAGGACGAGGGGCATTCCATATTGGTATCCTCCCACATTACCAGTGATCTGGAGAAGATTGCCGATTATATCGTATTTATCCATGAAGGGAAAGTGGTTTTTGAGAAGCCCAAAGATGAACTGACCGAGCGGTATGGCATCATCAAGTGCGGCGCGGCGCAGTTTGACGCACTGGATAAATCTGATATCATTTCGTACCGCAAGATGGACTATGAATGGCAGATTCTGGTTTCAGATCGGGAGAGAATGCAGAAAAAGTATCCAAAGGCTCTGGTTGTCCCGGCAACAATTGATGAAATTATGCTGCTTTATGTAAAGGGGGAAAAGTGATGAAAGGTGTTTTGATGAAAGATCTCTATATTGCCAGAAGCAATATCCTCGTAACAATCGTCAGTCTGGTTGTTTTGGGCTTTGGCTTATCCTTTTTGCTGGAAACCAGCGCGCTTCTGGTTCTGGCTCCGGTTGCTTCCACAACAGCAGTCTTCATCAGTATTACCAGTGACGCAGCATCCAAATGGAATAAAAATGTTATTACCATGCCTGTATCAAGGAACCAGATAATTGGCGGGAAATTTTTGTTTTATATCCTGCTTGCCGTATTGGGATTGCTTACTGCGCTGATTCCTTGTGTTGTCATTGCTTGTTTTGATATGGATATAACGCTGCATTCTTTATGTATGTACGGATCTATCGGGATAAGCGCTACCCTGTTGGCAGGGGGTATCAGTCTACCGTGCGCATACTTATTTGACCCGGAGAAATCGCAGATTGTCTTTATGATGTCGTTTATGGCGGGGGCAGGGATTATTACCGGGCTTGTTCTTCTTATCAATTTGGTTTTTCCCGTAAAGGAGAATATCCTTCTGGCGTTTGGTATTGTACTTATCATTTCTGTTATCTGGTTTTTTATTTCGTACCGGATTGCGGTAAAGGTATATCAAAATCGGGATATTAATTGACTGATATAGGATGAAAAAATCGGCCGTTCGCCATTCCCATCCGGGCATCCCGTAACGCATACCCCTGACGGGGCGGTAGATTATATCACCAAGCCTTTTTCTATTGGGGCGCTGCTGCGGAAAATACGGGCAATGTTCGCTATGCTGGAACATCGGGGGCTGGCAAAAGATTTCTATGATGACGGCAGGCTGTTTTTGGACTTTCCGGAGCAGTCTGCTGCGCTGAATGGAAAGCCCCTTACCCTTTCTGCCCTTAGTGATTGATAGATTTTATTCAGCATTTCACGGCAACAGATAAACATTTCAAAACAATCAAATTGTTTTGACATTTCTGACAGGCTATAATAAAATATTCGTCTATGGCAGAGGCAAAAGTTTATCTTTTGCCTCTGACGATATAATGATGAGGAGGTGACTCATTGATCCGTATTGCAATCTGTGATGATGAAAAACATATGTCTGATCATATAAGCTCTTTTGTTTCTGATTTCTTTCGTAAAAAGAACCGGGAGATCAGCCTCCGTATGTTTTCCAGCGGCGAAGAACTGTTAAGCTATAATGGGCAGATCGACATCCTGTTTCTGGATATTCAGATGAAGGACATGGACGGTATGGAAACGGCAAGGAAACTGAGGGCGGATAAGTTCAGAGGCTTTTTAGTCTTTATTACGGTACTGAAAGAGATGGTATTTCAGTCTTTTGAGGTACAGGCCTACGATTATCTGATCAAGCCGGTGGATAATAAACAGTTTGAAAAGACCATGGAGCGCCTTTATACTGCCATGCAGAACGCCAGCGAAGACAGCCTGCTGGTGCAAAAGGGATATGAGGGGAGAATCATCCCAAAGGATGAGATTGTTTTCTGTGAGATTATAGACAGGAAAATATATCTAAATCTGGCTTCCGGCGAGGTTGTTGACTATTATGAGCGGATTGAAAATCTGGAAACAAAGCTGAATAACCGTTTTTACCGGTGTCACAGGAGCTATCTTATCAATCTGAAACATTTAAAAGGTTATAAAAACGGGACTGCCTATATGGATAATGGCAAAGAGATTCCCGTATCACGGCTGCGGAGCAAGGAGTTCTCCGGTGTTGTTCTGCAGTATATGAAAAAGATGTAAGATTATTTACTTGTGAGGGCTGGTAACATGGCGGACTATTTAGATTTTTTCAACGTATACATTATGGGCGTGATTGAGATATCCTTCCAGTTTTATTTTCTGGCAAAGATCCTGAAAAAGAAAATATGGCCCCCTTTTTATTTGCTGTTTGTAGTGTATGCAGTGATTGGGGTTAATTTTCTTTCGACCGATACGATCATCGGTTTTGTGGCGCTTGTCTTTCTGCTTACGGTATGCGGAGTGTTTGTCTGTCATGCAGCTTTTAAGTCTTCCCTTCTGTATGCGGCTCTGACGACTGAGATTATGCTGCTATGTTATGGAATTGTGCAATCCCTGATCAGCCTTTTATACCCGCTTTTGCCTGTTGCTCTCTATGATACGGCCGGTATCGGTATTGTGTTCATGCTGGCCGGTGAGGCGGTGTCACTTGCTCTGACCGGCTTTTGTTATTATATAGTGTACCGTTATTTTTCCAGAGATGTCTTTTATACTACAGTGGAAATGCAGCAAATGTTTTTGGTTTTCATACCGATTTTGATGATATTCATTATGAGTGAGTACATCAAGATGATAGAATATGAATTTCAGATTAAAATCCTGACGGAAGACGGATCTTTCGAGTATCTGCTTAACCACTGGCAGCTGCTTGTCATGCATTTTTTAGGACTTGTCAGCCTGTTCTGCATCCTGTTCTCTTATAAGAAACTGCAGCAGAATTTTCGCCTCAGCACAGAAATTTCACTGATGGAGCAGCAGGAACATTCCTTGAACCAGTATGTGGAGGAAGCGAAGGCTCGTTATGACAGGACAAAATCCTTCCGCCATGACATTAAGAACCACATCGCAGTGGTAAAAAAGCTCCTGCAGAGTGAGAAACTGGAGGAAGCCGTAACCTATATGGAGGATCTGGACGATATGGCGGAAAAAATGTCATTCCCTTGCAGCACCAATAATCCGGTAGTGGATATTCTGGTGGAAAACAAACTGGGAATTGCAAAAAGTATGGGGATAGATGTGAGCTGTTCCCTCCTTCTGCCATACCCCTGTGGCCTTAAGGACATTGATATCTGCATTGTCCTGTCAAATGCACTGGATAACGCAATCCGCGCAGTAAAAAGTCTGGATGCCGGTACAGAAAAATTTATCCGGGTGTCAGGGCGTATTCAGGGAGATTTCCTTATGATGGAAATCGAGAACAGCTTCCATGGGAAAGGGGTGTTCAAAAAAGGAACAGGTCTGTCGAATGTAAATGCGGTGGCTGAAAAATATGGCGGCGCCATGAGTATCGAGACACAGGGGAATGTATTTGTCCTCCATGTGCTGCTGATCATTTCACAGCAACCGGAAGGTATCCCACAGCAAACAGATTAACACGTTACTCTCTACAGCCGAAAAAAGAAAAAGGAATGCAATTTGTACATTGCAATATTCACACTTTGTTTGTCTGTGAGGTTTGTAGAATATTTTCTGATTGAAACAGATAAAACGGCTATTGGAGAAAATGTGCTTCATAAAGTAGTTGGAATTATCCTATTGGCTTTGGTATTGAAAAGGGTAAATCTTTCATGGAACAATATTGGATTTCATAGAAACGGTTTTGTAAGCGGTATTTACTTCTATTACAAAGGATTACTTAAATATGTTGGTGTTATGTTAACAGGCAAAATGGAAGTCTTGACAGATCAGGAAACTAAAAACATGATTTGGGAAAAGGGCGATACAATGTTTTACAAAAAAGGTGTAACTGACCCAGATTAATGTGTTTTAAAGTTTACTGCTGTAAGTGGTAGATATTATTGCGATTTGAAAACAGAAAATTTTGATATTAAGTAGTTTCTAAATTTCCGTTGTGGGACAAAGGAGGAAAGGTTGGCGGCGATGGCTGTAGGCGCAATTTTGGGAGCGGCTGCGTTTTTTGCATTTTTTGATTACACAGAAAAATGGGGAAACTTAAATATAGAAAAAAAGGATTGACAAATGAATTTTAAGGGTGTATTATCCAACACATAAAGGCAAGGGCGTCTTTGAGAGGAAATTCTCAGAGGCGCTTTTTCTTTTATAAATGAAAATACATATAATTTGATATAAAAGACAAGGGAGTCTTTTGCGGCGTAGGGAAAAGCGCCATAAAAGTCATCCTTGTCTTTTTATTTTCAAATTGGAAGGAGTGAGATTATGAAGAATGTATCAGATTTTTTTGGACGTAAAGTATTTGATGACAAAGTGATGAAAGGAAATTTATTGGCAGAGCAGCTCCCATTCCGGATTCAGAGAGCTTGGTAAGGAAGATGCAGAACTTTTGATTGGAGGAAGAAAATATGGATGAAGTTATGAAAGAACTTGTGCAGGAAGCAGTATCCGGCGAAGTGTTCGGAGTCTGGTTTTTAATTGGCGCCGCATTGGTGTTCTGGATGCAGGCAGGTTTTGCAATGGTAGAGGCAGGTTTTACCAGAGCGAAAAATACAGGAAATATCATTATGAAGAACTTGATGGATTTTTGTATTGGAACCGTAGTATTTATACTGATTGGTTTTGGTTTGCTGATGGGAGAAGACCTGTTTGGATTTATCGGAAGGCCGGGATTTGATCTGTTTACTGCATATGCGGAATTTGATTTTTCGAGTTTTGTATTTAACCTTGTATTCTGTGCTACAACGGCAACCATCGTATCCGGTGCAATGGCGGAACGTACAAAATTTCTTTCTTATTGTATTTATTCCGGTGTAATTTCTGCGTTGATATATCCGATTGAAGCACACTGGATATGGGGAGGAGGATGGCTGGCGCAGCTTGGTTTCCATGATTTTGCCGGTTCTTGTGCGATTCATATGGTAGGCGGCATTTCCGCATTGATTGGTGCAAAAATTCTTGGTTCCCGTATCGGAAAGTTCACCAGAGATAAGAGTGGAAAAGTTGTGAAAGTAAATGCGTTTCCGGGACACAGCATTGCGCTTGGAGCGCTTGGGGTATTTATTCTTTGGCTCGGTTGGTATGGATTTAATGGTGCGGCCGCAACTTCCATTGCACAGCTTGGTTCTATTTTCCTGACAACAACAGTCGCACCTGCTATTGCAACTGTTGTCTGTATGGTCTTTACGTGGATAAAATATGGCAAGCCGGATGTTTCCATGTGTCTGAACGCATCGTTAGCAGGGCTTGTGGCAATTACGGCGTCGTGTGATGTGACAGATGCGTTCGGTGCGGTTGTAATTGGAGCGGTTGCAGGCCTTTTGGTGGTGTTTGGCGTGTGGCTTCTTGACCATGTGCTTCGCATTGATGATCCGGTTGGAGCAGTTGCCGTGCATTGCATGAACGGGATCTGGGGCACACTGGCAGTTGGATTATTTGCTACAGATACGGCTCCCGGGTACAGTATTGCAAATGCTTCTGGAGAAACTCTAACCGGTCTGTTTTATGGCGGCGGTTTTGACTTATTAAAACTTCAGTTTATCGGTTTTGCCAGTGTCTCCGTATGGACAGCGGTTACTATAACGATTACATTCCTTGTGATCAAAGCGGTTGTGGGTCTTCGCGTAGATAGAGAAGAAGAGATGATTGGCCTTGATGTGACAGAACATGGTCTATCTTCCTCATATGCAGGCTTTGCAATGCTTCCGGAGTATATTGAAGAAGGAAATGATTTTGTAGCGGTATCCGGTGATACTCCGGTTGCAGAAGCGATTCCGGTTAAGAAAGTTCCTGCATTTGAAGAAGGAACTCCGAAGTTTACAAAGGTTGAGATTGTCTGCAAGGAATCCAAATTTGAAGCATTAAAGAATGCCATGATGAAGCTGGGAATTACCGGTATGACAGTATCCCATGTTCTGGGATGTGGGATTCAGAAAGGTAAACCGGAGTATTACCGCGGCGTACAGGTAGAAGCGAATTTGTTTCCCAAAGTACAGGTAGATATTGTAGTCAGTGCAGTTCCGGTTCGTAAAGTGATCGAAACAGCCAAGAAGGTACTTTACACAGGGCATATTGGAGATGGAAAAATTTTTGTCTATGATGTAGAAAATGTAGTGAAAGTAAGAACCGGAGAAGAAGGATTTGATGCCCTTCAGGATGTGGAATAAAAGTTAGGACGGATAGAAACTAAATATTGCGGAGGCATTTGAGAAAAGAGAAGTAGTACAGGTGATCACTAACAGCGAGTGCGGAATAGTGAGAGCCGCATAGCAGAGCCTGTATGAATCACACTTTTTGATATGCAGGCAGAACGGGAATTCCTTAGTAGGTTCGATGTTTGTCAGGAAACAGCGGTGGAATGTGAGTAAGGAAGTGAAATGATTATGACAAAATATATATTTGTGACCGGAGGTGTGGTATCCGGTCTGGGAAAAGGGATAACGGCAGCTTCTCTTGGACGGCTTTTAAAAGCGAGAGGATTGAAGGTGGCGGCTCAGAAATTAGATCCATATATTAACGTTGATCCCGGCACAATGAGTCCTTATCAGCATGGCGAGGTGTATGTGACCGGAGACGGGGCTGAAACAGATTTGGATTTGGGGCATTATGAAAGGTTTATAGATGAGGATTTGAATCGGTATTCCAATCTGACCACAGGAAAAGTCTATTGGAATGTATTGAATAAGGAACGAAGAGGGGAATATCTTGGTTCTACGGTTCAGGTAATCCCGCATATTACGAATGAAATCAAGGAATTTGTGTATCGTGTGGGGAAAAAGGCAGAAGCGGATGTGGTGATAACAGAGATAGGCGGAACCATTGGTGATATTGAATCACAGCCTTTTGTAGAGGCGGTGCGTCAGATCTCTCTGGAAGTGGGAAGAGAGAACAGCCTGTTTATTCATGTGACCTTGGTTCCGTATTTAAGCGGTTCCGAGGAGCATAAATCAAAACCGACGCAACATTCTGTTAAAGAACTTTGCGGGATGGGCATTCATCCGAATATCATTGTTCTGCGTTCCGACAAGCCGTTAGAGGAATCTATCTTTCAGAAAATTTCTCTCTTCTGCAATGTAAAACCGGATTGCGTCATTGAAAACCGGACATTGGAGAATCTTTATGAAGCGCCCTTGATGTTGGAAAAGTCGAATTTTTCCTCCGTTGTGTGCAGGGAACTGAACATGAAAGCACCGGAACCGGATTTGACAGATTGGGAAGAGATGGTGGAACGTATCCGTTTACGTTCAGAGGAAGTACATATTGGATTGGTTGGAAAGTACGTAAAACTTCATGACGCATATTTGTCAGTGGCGGAGGCGATGAACCATGCAGGATTTGAACTGAATACATTCATAAAAATTCACTGGATTGATTCGGAAAATATCACAAAAGAAAATGTAAATGACATATTAAAAGGAATGAATGGGATTATTATTCCGGGCGGATTTGGAAATCGCGGCATAGAAGGGATGATTTTATCGGCGAAATATGCCCGCGAAAACCAGATACCTTATTTTGGAATCTGCCTTGGTATGCAGATTGCAGTCATTGAATTTGCAAGAAACGTATCTGGAATTGCGGATGCACATTCCGGAGAATTTGATGAGCAATGTAATCATAAGGTAATTGATTTTATGCCGGGACAGAGCGAGGCGATTGATAAAGGCGGAACTCTGCGTCTCGGAAGCTGCCCTTGCAGGATTAAGCCGGGAACAAAAATGGAAAGATGCTATGGCGCAGGGATGATACATGAGCGCCATCGCCATCGCTATGAATTTAACAATAAGTATCGTAAAGACCTGACCGAGGCAGGGCTTGTCATCAGCGGTACGTCGCCGGATGACAGTCTGGTCGAAACGGTAGAGCTGTGCGGGCATCCTTTTTTTATAGGCGTACAGTTTCATCCGGAATTTAAAAGCCGTCCCAATCAGCCGCATCCGTTGTTTAAAGGATTTATTGCGGCTGCATTAGAGCAGGCAGGGAGCTGCAGCTGCGACTTATGAGCAGAATACTCTATATAGCAGGAGGGAATAAGGTTATGGCTATTCATGAAGAGTGCGGCGTGTTCGGAGTGATGGGTACAAAAAAGGAAAATGCTGCAGGCATTGTTTATTATGGTCTGTATGCCTTGCAGCACAGAGGACAGGAGAGCTGCGGAATTGTTGTAAATGCTGACGGCGTATTTTCTTCCTATAAAGATCTTGGGCTTGTCAGCGAGGTATTTTCTAAAGAGACATTAACTCATTTTCCGATGGGGAACATGGCGGTGGGACATGTAAGATATGGAACAACCGGAGGAAACACGAGAAATAACTGTCAGCCTATTGAAGTTAACCACCAGAAAGGAAAGATGGCACTGGCGCATAACGGAAATCTTACCAATTCATTGGAACTTCGCGATAAGCTGGAATTATCGGGAGCAATTTTCCATACAACCAGTGATACGGAAACCATCGCTTATGTGATTACAAGAGAAAGGCTTGTGACACCAAGTATTGAGGAAGCAGTCAGCAATACGATGAATTTACTGGAAGGTGCGTATTCGTTGGTGTTGATTTCTTCTACAAAGATGATTGCGGCAAGAGATCCGTATGGATTCCGCCCCCTTTGCTATGGAAAGATGGCGGACGGGGCATATGTGGTTGCATCCGAAAGCTGTGCATTGTCGGCGGTAGGAGCAGAATTTATCCGTGATGTGCTGCCGGGAGAGATTCTGGTGTTTACAAAAAACGGTGTGGAATCAAGGAGAGAACACTGTGAAAAAAAGAGGCAAAGAACCTGCATTTTTGAATACATCTATTTTGCAAGACCGGATTCCGTTATAGATGGAATATCCGTACATGAATCTCGTATAAAAGCCGGAGAATTACTGGCAGAGAGTTATCCCAAATGCGCGGATATTGTGATTGGCGTTCCCGACAGCGGATTGGATGCCGCATTGGGGTATGCGCGAAAATCCGGAATCCCTTATGGGATTGGGCTGATAAAAAACAAATATATTGGAAGGACATTCATTTCTCCGGAACAAAATGAACGTATGGACAAGGTTAGAATTAAGCTGAGTCCTGTCAAGAAGGTAATTGATGGAAAAAGAGTTGTACTGATAGATGATTCCATTGTAAGAGGGACGACCAGCAAACGTATTGTAAAGCTTTTGCGTGATGCCGGAGCGAAAGAGATCCATATGAGAATTTCAGCGCCGCCATTTTTATATCCCTGTTATTATGGAACGGATATTGATTCGGAAGAAAACCTGATTGCATGCCATCATAGCGTGGACGAGATTGCATGGATGATTGGAGTAGACTCTTTGGGATATTTACCGATAGAGAAGCTGAATAAACTGATAGGCAGTGAGGATTATTGTGCTGCCTGCTTTCAGGGAAAATATCCCACGAAAGTCCCGGCAGATTTGCGTAAGGATCGTTTTGAAAGAAAATTGTCTGAACGGGTTTGAGATAAAGAGGTGCTTTACTTCCGGATCAAAACGTTCCAGTGTCATAATATCATGACCTTTCGGCTTCCGGACACCGGACTCCTGCCGGGCCACAGCGATCATTGTCCTGTTTGTGCTTGGCACAGAGTAAATCTACGGATGTATCTAAAAATTTCAGCATCCGGCGGCTCCGTTCAATGTAGCGTCTTTGTGGGGGACAGGTTCTTTATAGTGGACAGGAGTAACGCAAGTTGGTATAATAATCGAAAAAAGTTATTCTATATTTCCGCTTTTTGGAGAAAGAATTGTGTAATGATATTTCAAAATTATTCTTGGAAGTATGGAAATAATTATGTCTGGGAGATTGATTTCGGGACAAATGAGACCATTATCGAGAAAAGGAATCTTCAATAGTGATCGCCGCCGAAGGGAGAGTGGTTGGAATGCCGATTTTGCGTGCCTGTAATGTAACAAAGCGTTTTAAGGGGATAACTGCATTGGATGATGTGAATATTGAAATTGATTCTGGCAGAATTTATGGATTTGTAGGCAACAACGGGGCAGGAAAGACTACGTTTATGCGGATCGTGTGTGGTTTGATTATGCCGGATGAGGGAACGCTGGAGCTGTTTGGAAGCACTGGAAGCGGTTTGGCGGAAGCCAGAGAGAAGGTGGGAGCATTAATCGAAAATCCCATAGGTTATCCGGAGATGTCCGCACGGCAAAATCTTAGGGCATTGTCTTTGCTTTGCAGAAATTCCAGCTTCAGACAAGTAGATGAGCTGATTGAAATGGTGGGATTAGGAAAAGCGGCATAAAAGGCCATTAAGGACTACTCCACGGGAATGCGGCAGCGGTATGGCTTGGCCGCCGCCATGCTTGGCGCACCAAAACTGCTGGTATTGGATGAACCTTTGAGTGGCATTGATGTAGAAGGAATGGATGAAATTACAGATCTGCTTAAAAGGGTGGTTGCCCAGCGTGAGGTAACAGTGCTGCTTAGCAGCCATCAGCTGGCGCGGCTGGAGCAGATCGCTACCGATTACATATTTATTGATGACGGCAAAGTGATTAAGAAGGCAGATGCAGATACCGTGAAGGCAGAGGCCGCAGAAAGAGGAGGAATGGAAGACTATTTCCGCAGGTTGACGGGAGGTGTATGCCATCTGCTCACTGCCTGCGTATATGCTTTATCTGTCTGTGGGGCGGCAATTTGGCTGAAAAGTCCGCTGACGAAAGACTTTTTGGCTGAGCTGATGAAAACCCTTCCATTTTGTTTTGCAGCCACAGCATTGGTATTGCTGCTTGCCGTAGTATTACACTCAATGATGGCATTTATTACGATGGCAGTGCTTTTTGTGTTTGCTTTATGGAACGGGTTAGGTGCAAATGTGGAATGGTTTTATTCAGTGTTTCCCCCATACCTACAGATGAATGACAGCCGCACAGTGTTGAACTATGTTGTGTGCATAGCATGGGTGTTAGGGACGCTGCCGATATTTTTAATTATTGCGTATCATCGGGAGATGAAGTAGAATCCGGCAACCATAGTGAAGAACTTCTTTTAAATAGTTTTAGTCAGAAGGTATTTGTAAATGGAATGAATCCGAAAATTCACTGACAATGCATATTTTTCCGACAATGTGTGCATTAAATTCCTCTAATCTTTCTGAAGGAATCCATAATTCTTTATGATAATTATCTCCAACCTGATAGACTTCAAATTGTTCACAATAACTATCATCAACCTCAAACTTTGTTACATATCCTTTATGATCCTCATTATATTTTACATTCCATCCCGACGCAATTTCCGTTGCATACCGCTCATTAAGCACCGGGTAAAAAATCGGTTGTTCCGGTAATCTGGGGGGAAATTTGCAATAACCACTTTTTTCAATTAGTTTTAATTCTTTCGTACCAACTGGTCTATATAAAATCATCTTTATACCTCTTGCGCGCATACCAAACAATATTTGTAAGCTTACATCCAAACTTCCCGTCTTGCCGACGCAGCCGCAAAACCAAGAAAAATTGCGGCTACGTTTTTCGAGGAAGGGGATAATATATTCTCTTTGCTGTAATTATATCGTGCGCGGCAGGTTTTGGAAAGGTATGAAAGTAAAAATATTTTCAATATGGGACTAATAAATGATAATATAAAAGGGATTCAATCATTTTGGCAGAAAAGCAAGGGTATGGCCGCTATGGATGAGAAATGGAATTTGATCTAATCGGCAGAAAAGATGAAATGAGTAAACAAATCTGAAAGGTGATAAAATAATTATTTTTCCTGTCACACAGAAGTAAAAATGTTGTCTAATTTAACATACGGAGACAATTCTGTCAGGAAGTGCCGCAGAATTTGTTGAAAGGGAAAGAAGTGATCCCTATAAGCTCTCCGTAACAAACACAAGCTGCACTTCAGAAAAGAGGAACTATGAAGTCATTTACGAACGAAGAATTATTGGAGTTGATTCAAAAGGCCACTGCGGGAGACAAGCCGTCTCTGGAAACTGTGCTGCTCAGTGTGCAGGATCTGATATTCAACCTGTCTCTTCGCATGTTAGGAACTTTTCCGGATGCGGAGGATGCGTCTCAGGACATTATTTTAAAAGTTATGACACACTTGTCATCTTTTAAAGGGGAGAGTTCCTTTTCCACATGGGTATTCCGCATTGCGGTGAATCATCTAAGGGATTATAAAAAGCATATGTTCTCCCGGTTCCCTCTAAGTTTTGAATTCTACGGGGATGACATTCAAAATGCCAAAACAGAAGATGTGCCGGATATGACCCAGAATGTGGAGAAAGCGATTCTTGCAGAAGAGTTGAAACTGTCTTGTACCAATGTGATGCTGCAATGTCTGGATACAGAAAGCAGGTGCATTTTTATTTTGGGAACCATGTTTCAAGTGGACAGCCGGATAGCAGGAGATATTTTGGGGATTACGCCGGAGGCTTACCGCCAGCGTCTGTCAAGGGTGCGGAAAAAGATGGCGGATTTCCTGACGGAATACTGTGGTGAATACGGAAAGGGAAAATGTCATTGTGCAGACAGAGTAAACTATGCCATCCGGAGCCGCAGGATTCATCCTGCGCAGCTTTACTTCCAGACGGCAGTGCCTGCGCAGGTAATGTTGGATGTAAAAGAGGCTATGGAAGAGATTGATGGGCTGTCGCAGGAATTTTCTTTCTGCAAGACATATCAGTCGCCGGAAAACCTGAAACGGTTTATTCAAGATTTTTTAAACGGGAAATCTTTTTCCGTTGTGGGGAACAGCTAGTACTTCATCCGGCCATAAATTGAACTTTGGAGCTGTCTGTTTCGCGCTATTGCGTCGTTAAAGTTTCTAGACGATGCCTTGTGTTCGTCGTCGAAATTTTGCTCAAATGTACCGCGGAGCGGGGCGCGCAGATGGAGCACTAGGAAACGGACATGCGGCATACATGGGAGAAGATTGTAAAGATTGAAAGGAAAGAGGAGATATATGGATACACAATTAATTTTAAACTATTTGAATAACTTAAGTGAAAATAATAACCGGGAATGGTATCATGCCCATAAAACAGAATACAAAGAGGCCAATGCCCAGTTTGAGAATTTGGTGCAGCAGTTAATTTTGCAGATCGGAAAATTTGACAGCAATATTTATCCCAGAGAAGCAAAAGAATTAACTTTTAAGCTGGTGAGGGATACACGGTTCAGCAATGATAAGTCTCCTTATAATCCGGCATTTCGGGCGCACATCGGTTCGGAGGGAAAGGTGCCTGTGCCTGTCGGATATTACCTGATGGTCAAGCCGGGGGGACAATCCTTTCTTGGCGGCGGGTTGTTTGCGGATATGTTTAAGGATGCCACTTCTATGATCCGGGATTATATTGCGGCCAATGGCGGAGAATGGGATAAGATTCTCCATACTCCGGATTTTGAGAAGGAATTTACCGTTCAGGGAACAGCATTGAAGAATGTGCCTGCAGGCTATGACAAGGAACATCCTCAGGCAGAATTTTTGAAATATAAAAGCTGGTATCTGGAGTATCCGGTTCAAGATGACATAGTTGCTGACGGGGAACTATTTCTGGCAGAGGCAGTAAGGCTGTTCCGGATTATGAAACCTTTTAATGATTTTCTGAATCGGGCTTTGAAAGATTTCAGGATGCCTGTAAGGTAATGGCAATTTATAAATAAATGCAGGAAAATGTCAATGTCATTTTCTTAAGCCTTTTTTGTTTAAGGTATGCTGTAAAAACAGTGAAGGATACAACATTTTCCGATACTTATTATGGGGATGATTCTTTATTTTATGACATGATATAGGGGTCAAAAGAAATTTTGACCCCTATAATATCACGGATTGCTTTGCATTTCATGATCCATGATATCACGATATTGCGAAAAAAATTGGTTTAGCGTTAAAATGCTTTTCATTGCCTTCGGCATTTTTCATCCGGATTTCCGGATTTGAGTCACAGTGGAGCTGTGACGTGGGGGTTGTGTGAAAGGCACAGCGAGGTTACTTTAATGGCTGCGCATCCGATGTTATTATTTCTACCATATCGCTGTCTTTAATATCGGCAGATTCTTGGACTTCACATGCGGAATTTGTAAGGATTCCTAAAAGAGTCTGGTCATAACGTGAGAAACTTATGACGGCAATTTCTCCGTTTTCTCCTAGGACATTCATGGCAATATCAGGATCGTTTCCGGTGTATCCCTGACAGCCGTATTCCACTCTGGCAATGGGACTTGACAATAGATTGCATTTTTCCGCGATCTGTTTTGCCAGCTGTGCATATCCGTTATCATCTTTTGCCAGTTCAGCATCATAGGCGAGGGAGGGATTCGCATCTAAATGTCTGCTATGGCTAGCCGTAAAAAGTTCTCCCGTGACGGCATCAATAAAGCAGCCCCAACGTGTGCTCTCAGGAGTCAAGATTTCTTCAAACGAAACAGAAGCAGTCCAAAAAGCACGCGGGAAAGTTACCGTTCCCTGAGAATATGACATATACACATATGCGCCTTCTAAATCCAACCCGAAAATGTCTTTCAAGTATTGTGCGCTTGCTGCTGCGGCTTCTTCCATTGTCAAATCCTTTTCCGTAGGTGTTTCTGAACCCAGACTGTCCACAAGCACTTGATAATTTACTGCCTCATTATTTTCTTCATTTGTCTTAGGTGCCGACAATGCCGCTGCCGAAGCTGCCGGAACCTGATAGCTGGTGGAAACGGTGTACACTTGATCGGCTTTAGCCACGATAACCGACTCTGCCGCCGCATTAAAAAGGATACACCCTGTGCCGATAATGGCCAATGTTGTTGCTGATAGTTTTAAAATGTTCTCTCGTTTCATAATAAAACTCCTTTCTGAATGTTTATGATAGGTACATTATAAATTTGCACCGTATCGAAAAGATATCGTAGTTATTATGAACTTGTAAAATCTCTATTTTAAATTTGAAAAAAGCAGTCTGGCGGTAGTGCCTTTTCCTTGTTCGGAAACAAATGTAAGCTCTGCTTGATGAATCTGCGCAATTCTTTCACAGATAGCAAGGCCTAGTCCAGCCCCGCCTGCGGCACGGCTGCGTGCCTTATCCACACGGTAAAAGGCATTCTTGATATACGATATCTGTTCCGGAGCCATGCCGATTCCATGATCCTCCACTTCCACAACAATGTGGGAATCCTTTAAAGAAACGGAAACACATACCTTTCCCTCCGGCGGGCTGGCTTTTATTGCATTGTCAATCAGGTTATTGACGAGAATTAAAAGCTGTTCCATATTTCCCTTAATGGAAAAATCCTGAGGTATAATATAGGATAGCTTTATTTTCTGTTCCACAGCTTTTATATGCATAGTCTTTTCGGACTGTTCAAAAAGAGCGGCTATGGAGCAGTCGTCCTTTTTTGTTTCTTCGTTTTTAAGCAATGCCATATCAAGGAGCTGATAAGCCATATTTTGCAGTCTGCTGCACTCCGACATGATGAACTGCGTGCATTCATAACGTTCTTCTTCCGATATAAGGGCTTTCTGGATATATTCGGCATAGCCGTAAATTGCCGTCAACGGAATTCTCAGTTCATGGGAAAAATTATCAATAAACAACTGTTTCTGTTCTGCAATGTCCTGAAGATGCTGAATCTGTGTTTCCACCTGTTCCGCCATAAGATTAAAATTGTATGCTACACTGGCAACTTCGTCTTTTCCCTGAACAGAAAGCCTGCTTCCGTAATTTCCCTTTGCGATCTTTGTTGAGGCGCTGGAAATCTGTCTTAGCGGACGGAAAATAATATTTAGAAATTGAAAAAGGAAAAAGGCCATAACAATCATCATTATGGCGCCCGTTAGAAAAAGAATATTTTTCGTATGGCGCCATGATGTGACGGTATCATTCAGGTTTCCGATATACAAAAGCCCATAATCCTGCCACGGCTCCGGTAAGCTGCCATAAATATAGAGAATAGGAGAGGGATTATTCTCCATATAAATAAGCCTATCTTGTCCTCCGTCCGGATTCGGTTGGAAAAAGCGGTTTTCCTTTGGCATAAATTCGGAATTCATGTATATCCATTCCCCGGAAAGAGCCACTGCCAGCCCGTCTCCTTTTCCCTGCAGATACCGGGAATAGGAGTACATTAAATTGTCTATATTTTCTTCCACACAAATTCCCCGCTGTTCCAATGCCTGTATATCCTTAATCAAAGAAGACACAATGACATAATGTTCTGCCAGACACTTATCTCTGACAGCAGAAAGATTATCATTTAAAATAATAATCGAAACGATTAAAATCATAGAGTTGAGAGATACAAGAAAGAGAAGCAGCATAACAAAGAAAGTCCGTTTTTTCATTTTTATACTCCATGTCCGCTTTGGCGGACTCAAAATCAATAGTTGAAAGCGCTTTTCTTTCAACCTTATACCCATCTGCGCGCTTAAAGAGGGGTGTTTACACACCCTCTTGCGCATGTGCCAGTCAATATTTGAAAGTTTACTTCCAAACTTAAATTTTATTCAAACTTCCGGACATGCCGTCTGTTGTGGAACAAACAATTAACGGATTGGTGCAGCTCCGGAAGAATGTTGTTCTTGCGTTCTTTAGAGTGTATTTGAAAAACCTAACAGGCCGGGAAGTGGTGTATTCTCTTAAATTTCCAGTCTGTATCCCAGCTTATACACGGTTTTAATGTGATTTTCCAGATGTAATTTATGGCGTAGTTTCTGAATATGGACATCCACAGTGCGGGTTCCCCCGTCAAAATCGTATCCCCATACCATGTCCAGCAGTTTTTCTCTGGAAAGAGCTATATTCCGGTTTCTGACTAAAACTTCTAACAGTTCATATTCTTTTGGCGTACATTCCACGGCTGTATCGTCTAAGAAAATCTGATGTCTGTCAAAATCACATTTCACTCTGCCCAGCGTAAATTCCATTTCAACTTTTTTTGTACGCCGCAGCAATGCCTCTACCCGTGCCGTTAGTTCTAACATTTGAAAAGGTTTGGTAAGATAGTCATCAGCTCCCATAGTCAGCCCTTTGAGCTTATCGGCCAGCTGGCTTTTCGCAGTCAGAAATATAGTGGGCGTTCCGGAAGCTCTTTCCAATACCTGATAACCGTCCAGCTCAGGCAGCATGATATCCAGCACAAGCAAATCATAATTCCCGTTTTCCAGCAGTTCAACCGCAGACAATCCGTCAAAGGCTTGTGTACAATGATGCCCTGTAAGGTTCAAATTTCTTCGAATCAATTCATTGATGGATAGTTCGTCTTCAACAATTAGAATTTCGGCCAATTTTCTTTCACTTCCTTCATAAAATAATGAAAAATTATACATCATAGATGTTACAGAGTTGTAAACTCACCCGGCAATTACTTCGTCTAATGCCGCACAAAGCTGTATATGTTTGGCCAAAATAAAACATGCCGTAATCGTATAAATGAATTAGAAGCAGACCGAACGCATTGCTTGGATAGTATTGGCGGCAGGTTTTCTGTTTGAAGTCATGTCAGGCTGGCTCTTTGCCATACGGTACAGAAGCCACATCAAAAACGTAATAGAAAATATGCAAAGAATGTTTATGTCAAGTGAAACATCTGCCTGTGAACAGGTGAGGGGAAAACGTATTTTGGAGTATGCCGATATTCTGAAAATTTATGT
>Ga0137308_101564_pt1 | contig 21034 bp, 18 predicted proteins | sample Inofrocosms_June_FD_97181 | JGI IMG/M metagenome (GOLD analysis project Ga0137308, IMG submission 97181) | Mouse cecal microbial communities from Vienna, Austria - N-Acetylneuraminic and N-Acetylglucosamine D2O microcosms_June | ecosystem: Host-associated > Mammals > Digestive system > Large... | reverse complement strand
CAGGGTATGGTTTTTGCCTACTTTCCGCATATTGACGAATATCCAGCAATTTTCAGACACACTCTAGTGCTTCGGCCCCCTGACAAACCACATGACCAGGGCCACCATGATCAGGGCCGGAAGCATGGGAACCACGATAGTCAGAATCCCCGTGACGATGGAGATAACCATGGTCAGAACCAGAATCACAGCCACGATCCCGATCACCTTCCAGTACCATTTGTTCAGATCATAATAATGGATGTTCCTGGAGCTCTGATACTCCGGATCTTGTCCGGCCATGCCGCGGGCATACTGGCTGTCTTTGCCGGAATAGCCAAAGCCGGAGGAGTGGTACTCCTCATAAGCGCCCTCCCCGGAGCCGGGGGTCGTATCCTCAATGGTTTTGGCAATGAGCCTGGGATCCCCCAGCTCCGCCATCACATCCGCCTCTGTCCGTCCCTTCCGGCATTCCGTGCGGATATAATCATCATAATATTCCAGATTCTCCCGGACCACTGCCGGGGGGACATGTCCGGAAAGAGCATCTCTTAGTCCCTGGAGAAATTCTTCTCTGTTCATTCCGTCTCCTTAATATCGCCGGACCGGTAAGCTGCCACCAGCTCCTTTAAGTCCGCAATACATTCCTTCAGTTCTACGCCTTTATCTGTGTCAGCCACCATGACCCGGTTCTTCATCTTCTCCACAATGGTCACCCGGGGGGTACTCTCCTTCTCCGGGTCAAAAGGCTTGTGCTCTGCAAGAGCCAGGTGATGGGAATTGTAGATCAGGGTGTAACCGGCGATTCCCGTCTGCTTCTGGTAGGCCTTGGAGAGACCGCCGTCAATGATATACAGCTTGCCATTGGCCTTGATAGGAGTCTCTCCATCCTTGATCTTCACCGGCACATGGCCGTTGATAATATGGGAACCCTTAACCGGAAGTCCGAACTCCTTTAAAATCCGGTCACAGTACTCTACCTTCTGGCTCAGCTGATAGTAGGGGTTCATATGCTCCTTGTGGGTGCTCTTGTCCGCCACAAAATAATGCTCAAAGGTAGTCATCCTGTCCTTGCCGAATACCGGAGATTTGGCACCGCACCAGAGGTACCACATCAGATCCCTGGCGTCCGCCTTGCCTGGATCATTGTCATCCAGACAGTATGCCTTGCGGATCTGCTCGCTGATGTAGTCCATCAGGGCCTTGCCGGCCAGCCGCCTCCCGTCACAGAGCATTTCCTCGAAGCTGCCGTCCTCCCGCATGGGGATACAGCCGTGGTACATCAGGTTGCCGTTGTAGCATTTATACAGCTCCCCGTTAGAATAGAGGAAACGGATATGCTTATGGAGCAGGTCGCTGTGTTTGAAGGACAGCACCAGCGCATGGAGCAGCTCCTCCTCCTCCTGGGTCAGCTTCAGGGGATCGCCAGGATCAATGGTGGGAAACGCCGTATCCAGAAGGGCATGCTCCTTCCCCTGGATCATGACTGTCCCCTTGGCGAAATCTGCCGCCTCCAGCAGAATCCGGTCATTCATGCCGTAGTCCGGGTGGCGCCTGATGATCTGCCCCTCTACCTTGAACTGGAGGATGGCAATGGCCTTGTGCATCTTGGCCGCCAGTCCGGGATCCACTGCATCGTAGATATTCTCATCCAGGATTTTTGGCACGAAACGGGTGCAGGGATCGTCCTTGTACACCTTTGCCGCAAACATGGAAAGGGGACGCAGATTGATCCCATATCCGTCCTCCAGGACGTCAAAGCTGTTGTAGCTGATGGCGATCCGCAGCACATTGCAGACACAGGCCGGGTTTCCCGTGGCCGCGCCCATCCAGGAAATGTCATGATTCCCCCACTGGATATCCACATCATGGCACCGCATCAGCTCGTTCATGATGATGTCCGCCCGGGGCCCCCTGTCAAAAATGTCCCCGATAATATGAAGGCTGTCTATAGTCAGACTCTGAATCAGCTCACAGAGGGACGCGATGAATTTGTCCGCAATCTTGGTATCGATAATGGAGTAAATAATCTCACCATAGTAGACCCGCTTATTCTCATCATTATAATCCACATGGAGCAGCTCATCGATCACGTAGGCAAACTCAGGAGGCATCTTTTTGCGCACCTTGGAACGGGTGTACTTGGAAGACACCTCTTTGCAGATCTGCACCAGCCGGTAAATGGTGACCCGCTGCCACTCCTCTGTATTCTTCCCCTCCCGTGTAAGGCGGGCCAGATTACGGTCCGGATAATAGATCAGGTGGGCCAGCTCGATCTGCTCATTCTCAGGGATAATGTGGCCAAAGGTCTCCTTGATCTTCTCCCGGATGATCCCGGAGGCACTGCGCAGCAGATTGATAAATGCCTCGTACTCTCCGTGGAGATCACTGAAAAAGTACTCGGTACCCTTGGGCAGGCCGCAGATGGCAGTCAGGTTGATGATCTCACTGGACGCCGCCTTGACGCTGGGATAGTGTTTTGCCAACAGTTTCAAATACGCTAAATCTCTCATGTCCCCCTCCTGTGTGCTTCTGTAGATGGTAATCACTGGTTACCATTATATTCTATCCCTTTTAATATTTCAAGTATCTGGATTGTACCTGTAACTATCCTTTGACGTCCGTAATGGCTTGTGATATTATTTATCCAGATAATTTTACCAGGAGGAATATGTTATGGAAGAATTATATGTTTTTGGTACAGGCAATGCTGCTGTAACCCACTATTACAATACCTGCTTTGCTCTCCGTGATGAAGATCAGTTTTTCATGGTGGATGCCGGAGGCGGCAATGGGATTCTCCGGATCCTGGAGGATATGGGAGTGCGGTATGAGCAGATCCACCATATCTTTGTGACTCATGAGCATACGGACCATCTTCTGGGGATCGTGTGGATGGTACGGTTTATCGCTACCCGGATGCTGAAAGGGACTTATGAGGGGGATCTGAATATCTACTGTCATGAGGAGCTGCCGGAAACCATTGATACCTTCTGCCGGCTGACCCTTCAGGGCAAGTTCTACAAGCTGATCGGACAGCGGATCCATCTGGTCCCGGTACAGAACGGGGAGACAAAACATATTCTGGATTATGATGTCACCTTTTTTGATATTCATTCCACCAAAGCCAGACAGTTCGGCTTCACCACTGTCCTGAAAAACGGCAAACGCCTGACCTGCGCCGGAGACGAGCCCTACAATCCAGTCTGTAAGCCTTTTGTGGAAGGCAGCGACTGGCTGCTCCACGAGGCCTTCTGTCTCTATGAGGAGCGCCAACAGCACCAGCCCTATGAGAAGCACCACAGCACGGTAAAGGATGCCTGTATTCTGGCAGAGGAGCTGCATATTCCCAATCTGGTGCTGTGGCATACAGAGGACAAGACTACCGTGGGATGCCGCAGGGAACGCTATCTGGCCGAAGGCCAGCCCTTCTACCATGGGAATCTGTATGTCCCGGATGACCAGGATATTATCTCTTTATAAACAGATGTAACAGTTCAGAATGTCCGCCCGCCGGACACACTGGAAAAGGGATGCCGCCAGTATCTGACGGCATCCCCTTGAGTGTGATAAAGTATAGTTGTATTTGATTAATGGAAGACCGTATGCCGCCGCCGGTAGCTGTCATTATCCTTTTGGCTCAGCTCTCTTTCTACCTGGGCAAGCTGCTTCTTCAGGTCTTCTGCCTTATCCGGATCGGATTCTCTGTTGACCTTCTGCTCCAGCTCTTTTTTCTTCCGCTTCAGCTTCTCGATCTCCCGGTCAACCTTGCTGGTGTCGCCGGTACATGTCTCCACTTTTTTCTTCTCGTCAGAACCGTTGGCTTTCTTGCCATCCTCCTCCGGTCCATCTGCCTTTTTGTCTCCGTTTTCGCCAGGTACACCTGTCATCTGTTTTTTGCCTGCTTCGTCTGCTTTTATGCTACCATCAGATGCATCTGCCCTGTCTGACCCGTTTACGGCATTCTCTGCTTTATCCACCAGGGCCTCTGTCTGGGCTGCTTTGCCGGAAGCTTCTGCTGCCTTGACATCTCCCAGATATTCCACAGTTCCAGCCTCATTGGCGGCGCCTACCTTCTTGTTTCCCGTGATAGGATCCTCCGTCCGGGACGGATCATCGAAATGAACCCTGAGCTTTCCGTTCTCATCCTTATCCATCCAGTAGCGTCCAGATGGAGTTTTCTTGTCCTCAGGAACGTATTCGTCCTTTTTCATGGGCCTTAAGGCACGGCCTTTGGTCTCCTCGTCAGGCCGCTGGGTTCTGCGCAATCCTTTCACCTGCTCCCCAGTCACTGGCGAACATACCGCGTTCAGGTGCAATCCAGTAATTGGTCTCATCGTTTCTTCCTCCAATCCTTTATAGTAACAGCGCCAGACGACAATTCAGAAGTAAACAAAAGGTCTATGACGCTGCCCTGGTTCCAGTTTACTGTTCTGCCAGAGATTTTCAAGGCTTTTGGATGGAGATGCTCTCTGAATGTCACGAATGGTTTGGGGGAGCCGGATACCAGACTGCCGGCAGAGCTTTTCGTATCCGGACTCCCAGAAGAACTATCAGAAAGAGAACTGCCGGAAATATCCAGCAGTACACTGAGACAGAACTGTCCGTGTGCTTTCTCCATCAGCATTGCGCCACGGTATTTCTCCGCCACGGACCTTATATTGGCAAGTCCGGTTCCCACATGGGGCTGACCTTCCCCGGCGCAGGTGTTTTCAAATCCAAGCATATAGAAATCCCCCTGCCGCTCTCCCCGAATCACAATGGACTTCTCCCCCTGGACAGACCGGCAGGCCGTGACCGCATTGTCCAGGGCATTGCCAAAGATCACGCACAGATCCAGATCATCGATCCTGCCGGTTCCGGGAAGATCCAGGGACACCTGGACCGCGATCCCACCGGACTTTGCCAGCCCCAGCTTTTCCCCCAAAAGAATGTCTACCACCGGATTCCCTGTATGGCAGGGAAAGGACAGGGAGTCGGAAATGATGTTCAGCTTCTTTAAATATTCTCTTCCCTCCTCCAGTCTTTCATTGTTCAGCAGACCACTGAGCACAGAAAGATGGTTTTTAATATCATGACGAAATGCTCTGGTCTGCTCATAGCGCGTCCGGGCTTCCGAGATATAAACCTTCTGGGCCTGAATCGCCTGAGTCAGGGACCGAAGCTCCTCCCGGGTCTGAAAATCATGGCAGATGCGCCTGTAGGCATATAGGGTACATACAAATGCCCCCAGTCCCAGAAGCTGCAGGAAAAGCAGCGCCACATGCTTCCCGGATTCGGCCAGAGACGAAACCGGCAGCATCGTCGTGTAAGCAGTCTGCAGAATATACCACTCTGCCACAAAGAAAAACAAGCCGGGAAACAACAGCAGTCCAATATAAGGCAGCTGGTCACGATCTTTCAGAGACAGGGAGTCCAGCACAAGGCGGCAGCAGCCGACGCAGATCATGAAGGATGCCGCGGATGCCAGCAGAACCAGCAGATACAGGAACGTTTTCCCGATCCAGCGCGGAAACAGCACTGCTTCCACAGAATTGATCATGCCGAAGGAAAGCTGGGAAATATAGACTGTAAGAATCGTAGCCGTCCAGGACACTGTCCTATGGTTTCTCAAAACCAGTCGGTTCATCCCATATAAAATCACCAGCCATATGCCAATACCGGCTGTTCCACCCAGAGAAAGTCTGACACCGATCCACGAAAATACACCTACCAGAAGAAGGAGGACGGCAAAGTACCATGCTTTCCACTGTTTTCCCGTAAGCCTGCACAAAAAGAGCATGTGCAGTATACACTGTCCTGCCAGACAGAGGCAATCAAAACACGCACCGAAATAATCCATATTCATGATTCCTTTCTTATGACAGTTCAGCCGGACACCCACAGCAATCACGTTTTTGTACGGTCAGCCCGGTAACACCCAGACCTGTCTGTTACTCTTTCCTTCATATAGCGCAAAAGTGTCTGGGTCAGTTCCTGCTCACGCAGTCTGGAAACAGGAATCGCTTCTCCCTGGAACAGCAGTACCTGACCGTCCCGGCAGCCACGTACATAAGCCAGATTGACCAGATAGCTTCTGTGGCATCTGAAAAACCGTCCGTCCACGCGATGCTCAAATGCTTCCAGTCTGTCATAATAATCCAGGACAGTCCCATCATTCCGGTGGATATAAAGCTTCCTCCCCTGTACCTCACAATACACAATTTGCGACAACAGAACCACCTCCCAGGAGTTCCCTCTCTGGATCATGATCTGTTTCTCTGTCCCCTGGTCCAGAGTCTTCACAGCCCGGTCCATAGTCCGCCGGAAACGCTCCCGTTCCAGAGGTTTCACCAGATAATCATATGCCTGCAGCTCAAAGACATCAAAAACCGCTTCCTTCAGGACTGTCACAAAAACCAGAAGGCTGCGTACCCCCCGCCGGCGCAGCGCCCTGGCAGTCTCCATCCCGTCGGGATGCTCCATCTGGATATCCAGAAAGATCAGGTCAAAGTCCTCCCCACTCTCCAGAAGACACTGACCACCAGAAAAACAATTGACACTGTATGAGGCAATACGCACCTGCGCCATATATGCTGAAAGCTGATCTGCGATTTCCCTGATCATATAGGGCTCATCATCACAGATTGCAAATTTTATCATTTTTATCACCACACTTTTTATCAGAATATCAGAAATCCGCCAAAAGGACAATCCGGTTGTCTCCAACTGCACGGATCTGGTAATGAATTGTTATAGCTCACGGGACAAGGAAAACCGGACAAAAGCAGATGTCAAGCCTGCTTGTAAGACTGCTTTTGTCCAATTTTCCACATCTTTATCATTCTTTTTGCATATGTTTTACAGAGGGGAGGTTCTTATGAAATCAGTAAAACCAATGTTTCTCTGTCTGACCCTGATTCTCTTTCTCTCGGTTCTTTACAAACACCAGGTGGATCTGGACTCCGGATCCGGGGGACTAAGCGAAAAATTATCCGGGATCTCCCAGACAGTCAGTGGAGCCGGGGCGGACTTTGTCAGGATTCTGGGTATCTCAGAACCCACAACTTCTGCGGGTGAAGAAAATTCTTCCAGATCTGACAATACTTCCGGAAACTCTGCCACCCAAGGCGGTTCTTCTGGTTCTGGCAATTCCGGCCAGAAGAATTTCATCAAATGGGTGGACTTTCAGGTCACCGCCGATGCCATGGCCCAGGCACTCCGCTATGATGTGGAAAGCTATGGCCAGGAACCCCACTATTCCTGGATCCAGCTTCTGGCCTGGCTGGGCACAAAGTATGGCGGCGACTTTTCCCGCTACAAACAGGCGGACCTGGAGAACCTGATTGAAAAGCTGAAATCCGGCACTTCCATGGAGACGCTGACTGCGGATTCCAAATATTATCCTTACTATCTGGAGGCCTATACAGCAGTTCTCGGCGGCATGGTAGGTACCTATGAAATCCAGATACCTGACCAGACCACCGGTGAAATGGTGTGGACCACAAAATACGGTCTGAAGGCATTCTCTCCCATTGCCAAAAATTATCCATACCAGGACTATGACGATTTCGGCGCAGCCCGCAGCTATGGCTTCCGCAGACAGCATCTTGGCCACGATTTCATGGGTCAGGTAGGCACTCCGGTGATTGCGGTAGAGTCCGGCTATGTGGAAGCCATAGGCTGGAACCAGTACGGAGGCTGGCGCCTTGGTATCCGCAGCTTTGACAAGAAGCGGTACTATTATTACGCGCACCTGCGGAAAAATTATCCCTACCATAAGACCCTGAAGGAAGGCAGCTATGTCCAGGCTGGTGATGTGATCGGATATCTGGGACGCACAGGCTACAGCGCTACGGAAAATACCAACAATATTGATGAGCCTCATCTGCACTTTGGCATGCAGCTGATTTTTGACGAATCCCAGAAGGACGGGAACAACGAGATCTGGATCAGTTGCTATGAGCTGGCCAGATTCCTCTCTGCCAACCGTTCCGAGACGGTCAAAAACCAGGAAACCAAGGAATACTACCGGGTCTGCCAGATGAAGGATCCTGTCATCCCCGGCGGGGCAGTCCCGCAGAGTATTACCGAACCACAATAACAGCATAAACGGCACTTTTCGGGGGCAGGAGGCTGCCCGGCTGGACTGTCGCAAAACACCAGATACATAAAGAGGCCGTCGGAAAATGACTGTCTGCACACTATATATCCCATGATTTATGAAATATCACGGCAATATATGGTATACTGATATCATTTCCCGACGGCCCCTTTATGCATCCGGAAATCCGTAAAACATCACTGTCCCTTTTACGTATGTCCGTATCTAATTATTTTTGGGGGTTCCGTCGCTTCCCAGGATATATCCGTCCGGGGTTGTGGTATTCTTCAGCATGGCTCCGGAATTCTGGTCACAATAATACCTGTTTCCTTCCCAGTCGATCCAGCCGGTCTTCATATATCCATTCTCATCAAAGAAATACCAGTCACTCTTGATCTGCTCCCAGCCGTTCTTTGTGCAGGTTCCATCGCTGTGGGAATACCACCAGCCGGTTCCATCATAGATCCACTCTCCACGGACGAAGGTATCGCCGGCACTTCCGTTCCGGATCGCCTCTGCCTGTTCGTCCGATATGGTCACTGCTGTTGACTCACCCCATTTGCCCTTATTCTCCGGGTTGATCTTATTGACTCCGCGGACTCTGGCGCTGTAGGTACCTGGCTTTGACATCTGGCTGCGTACATCCAGATAGGGAGTCTCTGTGGTAATGTAGCTGGCGCCGACACCGGTACCATTCCTGTAGAGACGGACTTCATAGCTTCCGGCATTGCGGACATCATCCCAGTAGATAAATCCGTTGTCAGCCAGAGTGACCTCGGTCTGTGCGCCCACACGCTCCGCCATGGAAGGCAGCTTGACACGCAGAGCCAGAGTCTCAGAGGAATCCTGCTTGGTCGCCTTCACGTAGGTGGCACCAACCAGCTTCACGTCGCTTGCCTTGGTCAGTGCGAAATAATAGCCCTCATCTGCCCGCAGATAGATGGTCAGCTCAGGTACATCCTCATCCATCCATTCAAATCCAACATTCTCGATATCGTAGTAATCATAGGAACAAGATCCGCCCCGAACCTCCACTTCAATCTCTTCCTCACCAAACCGGGTCTCCGGTTCGATGACCGCCTCAATATTCACGCTAACGCTTCTTATTTTCTTTCGTGTGGCTGCAAATGCTGGAAACGCGGATGTTGTCAATAGTGCTGCCACCGTCGCAAACAGCAGAATTCCTTTTCCCAATCGTCTCATATTCACATATATCCCCCTATCACTTTTCATAATTGTTCCCGTGATCCGGCTATGGCTGTCTTTGCATTTATGAATCTGCAAAGAAACATACAACAGGATCACTTCTTTTCCATTTCAATTTATTACAGAACTTCACTGCTGTCAATAGAATTACCAATATTGTAATTTTTAAGCTGAAAATGTAAGAAATAATACACAATCCAGTTTTTACAAAAACAAAAATGACCAGAACCCGTTCACAAGTTCCAGCCATTTTATCTCTCGGCAATCATTCTGTTATAATCCGCCATCCTGCTGTTTCAGGCATGTATGAAAGATCTTGTCCAACCAGACGCAACCGTTCTGATATCCCCCGGACTATTCACCAGAACATCATTTCGCATAATCTGTAGCACGGGATTCCCGGATCACGTTGACCTTGATCTGGCCTGGATATTCCAGTTCGTTCTCAATCCGTTTGGAAATCTCGCGGGCCATGAGAATCATATCGTCATCGCTCACCTGTTCCGGAACTACCATGATCCTGACCTCACGGCCAGCCTGAATCGCAAAAGATTTGTCAACTCCCTTGAAGGAGTTGGTGATGTCTTCAAGCTGTTTGAGTCTGTTCGTATATGTTTCCAGGGTCTCTCTTCTCGCACCAGGCCTTGCTGCGGAGATCGTATCCGCAGCCTGCACAATGCAGGCAATGAGACTCTGGGGTTCAACATCGCAATGATGGGATTCCACAGAATTAATCACAACCGCAGATTCCTTATACTTTCTGCAAAGATCTGCACCAAGCTGCACATGGGAACCCTCCATCTCATGGTCAATGGATTTGCCAATGTCATGTAAAAGTCCGGCACGCTTGGACATACGCACGTCCACACCTACCTCTGCTGCCAGAAGTCCGGCAAGCTGGGCCACCTCAATGGAATGCCGCAGGGCATTCTGGCCATAGCTGGTCCTGAACTTCATCTTACCCAGAAGCTTCACCAGCTCCGGATGGATGCCGTGGATACCGACCTCCAGGGTCGCTGCTTCTCCATCCTCACGCATATTGGCTTCCACTTCCTTCTGTGCCTTCTCAACCATCTCCTCAATTCTGGCCGGATGGATACGTCCATCTACAATCAGACGCTCCAGCGCAATCCGCGCAACCTCCCGCCGGATCGGATCAAAACCAGACAAGACTACTGCCTCCGGCGTATCATCAATGATCAGCTCTACCCCTGTCATGGTCTCCAGGGTACGGATGTTCCGGCCCTCACGACCAATAATCCGGCCTTTCATCTCATCACTGGGCAGCTGCACAACCGAAACCGTCGTCTCGGCAACATGGTCAGCCGCACATCTCTGGATCGCTGTGACCACATAGTCCCTGGCCTTCTTGTCTGCCTCTTCCTTCGCCTTGTTCTCCAGTTCTTTGATGAGTCTGGCAGTATCATGCTTCACATCATCCTCTACGGATTTAAGCAGATATTCCTTAGCCTGTTCGGAGGTCAGACCGGAAATTCGCTCCAGTTCCTGCATCCCTTTATCGTACAATGCCTCAACTTCGGCATTCCGCTTGTTCAGGGCTTCCTCCCGGGCAGCCAGACTGGCTTCCCGCTTCTCCATGTTCTCTGCTTTCTTGTCCAGATTCTCTTCTTTGCTCAGTACACGTCTTTCATAGCGCTGAAGCTCAGCTCTTCTTTCCTTGGTTTCTCTATCCAGCTCATTCTTAGTCTTTAAAGACTCTTCTTTCGCTTCCAGGAGAGCTTCTCGCTTCTTTGTCTCTGCCGTCTTTAACGCTTCATCTATTATCTCTCTGGCTTTCTCTTCTGCAGTCCCAATCTTTGACTCGTAAGTCTTCTTCCGATTGGTGATTGCAAGACCCCAGCTAATAGGCGCCACAACACACAGTGTGATCACAACTGCTATAATCGTTGACACAGGAGCACCTCCTTATTTAGTTTTCATTGTACAAAAATACAACACTTCAATTCTAATCTTTTTTATAGATTATGTCAAGTATCTTCGCTCCTGGTTACGAAGTTTTAGGTAACAGTTCAGATATCCTGATTCCAGTTATCTGTCATCTGTCCCATCACACTGCGTATCTTATCATAGGAAAACCCCTTCCGCGCCAGTGCTGCGGTCACTCTGCGAAGCTGCCGGGAGTCTGTCTCCTCCCCGGAACAGACTCCCTTCTTTTCAAGGAAACGGCGGATCTGGCCTTCCTCATCTACAGTTCCATCTGCCAGGGCCGTCTCAATCAGTTCTCCTGCAATCCCTTTCTGCTCCAGTTCTGCCCGGATCTGACGGCGGCTCTTTCTCCCGGCACGGGCACGTACATAGCGTTCCGCATAGGCCCTGTCATCCAGATAATGGTACTCCAGCAGGAAGGAAAGTGCATCCTGAATCTCCGCTGGAGAATATCCCCGTTCCTTCAGCTTCCGGCTCAGCTCCTCCTCGGTGCGGTCTGCATATTCCAGAAAAGACAATGCCTGATCCCTGGCAGACCTCCCAGTGTCCCGGTCAGTTGTTGCCTTAACCTTCCTCCCTGTCTTTCTCCCGGAAATCCCATGCTCACCCTCGCTTTCTTCTGCTATTTCTATGGAATCCCGGGATGAGATCTGCCATTTTCCGGTCTGCACCCACTCTCTCATGCTTTCTTATCATCCGCCTTTGTCTCCGGAGCAGGAGCCGCCTCCTCCTGAGGCGGAATTACCACATCTCCCGGAAGTCCATAGACTTCCCGTACTTTTAATTCCACCTCAGCACAAACCCCCGGATTCTCCTTGAGATAATTCTTGGCATTCTCACGGCCCTGGCCGATCTTGGCTCCTGCGTAGGAATACCAGGCGCCGCTCTTCTCGATAATATTCTCCTTGGCAGCCAGATCCAGGATATCCCCTTCCCTGGATATCCCTTTGCCGAACATAATATCAAACTCTGCCTCCTTAAAGGGCGGAGCAATCTTATTCTTAACCACCTTGACACGGACATGGTTGCCGATGACCTCGCCCCCCTGCTTTAAGGACTCTGTCCGGCGCACATCCAGACGCACGGACGAATAGAACTTCAGGGCGCGGCCTCCGGTAGTGGTCTCCGGATTGCCGAACATGACGCCGACCTTCTCACGAAGCTGGTTGATGAAGATCACCGTACAGTTTGACTTACTGATGACACCTGTCAGCTTCCGCAGAGCCTGGGACATGAGACGTGCCTGGAGGCCAACATGGGAATCACCCATCTCACCGTCGATCTCAGCCTTGGGCACCAGGGCGGCAACCGAGTCCACAATCACGATATCCACGGCGCCGGAACGCACCATGGTCTCGGTGATCTCAAGGGCCTGCTCGCCATTGTCCGGCTGGGAGATGTAAAGATTGTCAATATCCACACCGATATTGCGGGCGTATACCGGATCAAGGGCATGCTCCGCATCGATGAATCCGGCTATTCCCCCGCGCTTCTGCACCTCTGATACCATGTGGAGAGCCACCGTGGTCTTACCGCTGGACTCCGGACCGTAGATCTCAATCACGCGCCCCTTGGGCACGCCGCCCAGGCCCAGGGCGATATCCAGACTGATGGAGCCTGTGGGAACGGTCTCAACATTCATATTCTTACCGGAATCTCCCAGCTTCATGATGGATCCCTTGCCATAGGACTTCTCTATCTGTGTAATCGCCGCATCTAACGCTTTTAACTTATCATCCTTATTCATCCTTATCCTCCATTCTATGAGTGTACCGCACATGGGGCCGGGAGCTGCACCACAAATGGGTTCTTTGCATCCCGGGTTTTGGAAACCACATCACTGGCATGTGGCTGTATGCCAGGGCACACCTGGCCAGCACACGGACACTCTTTAATCTTTATTTTTCTCTTTATGGCGAACATTTGTTCTGTTTTCTGCTCTTATCATAGTATAATCTTTGGAAAATGTCAATCGCTTTCCGGCATGAATTCCGTAAAATCCACCGTGAGATCTCCAAATATCCCCACCGGCACCGGATCAGAGAAGCTGTACCCGGAGCTGCGCCCCTGCTGGAAATCGTACACCTGGACGGTGCGGCGTTCTCCATCCAGAATCCAGTACTCCCGGACACCCGCCTTCTGATACTTATCCCGCTTCAGCAGACAATCTCTGCCGCAGGTGGAAGGAGACAGAATCTCTGCCACAAAATCCGGCGCGCTGCGGACTCCCTTCCGGTCCAGTTTCTTCTCGTCACATACGACCAGCAGATCTGGTATGAGATATGTATTCTCATCCAGATATACAGCCGTTGGTGAAAAAAGCAACTGGCAGGGACCCTTTTTCCGTCTCAGATACATGCCAATCTCCAATGTCAGAAATGACAACAACTGCTGATGCAGAGTCGCGGGGGTAGCCATATAAAAGATCTGCCCGTCAATCAGTTCCGCCTGCACATGCTCCGGCAGTGCTTCAATAAATTCTATTGTATAATTTCTTTCTTCGGCTAACGCCATATTTTTCCGAATAACCTCCTCCTCTCCGACAGGCCGGTATCCAAACACAGCAAGGCCTCCTTTCCATACACACATTTTTTATTAGTATAACGGATGACCGAAAGCCTGTCTATCATTTTTGTCTGTTTCGTGGAATTCTGCACGATGCCTGAATGGCAGAAACAAAGGAATATCCATGAAGTGTTTTTATTTTATCACATTTCTCTGGAAAAGAAAAGCATTTTTTAATAAACTGTTACGCACACGTAACAGTTCAGACAGGTCTGCGCACTCGCTGCGCTGACCGTACGAAAACGTAGTGGCCGAAGGGCATCTGCCCCATCGCGTAGCGATTCTCATGGGCAGATGCCGTAACAGTTCAAGGGGTATCTGAACTGTTACACGCACACAGAAAAAGTCCCGTGCTGTGATGGGCAACACGGGATACAATTTCCAAAGGATTCGATTTTCAAAAAGGATTAAGGATTATTCTCTGTACATTTCTTATGGTCTTAGTATAGCACAGCCTTTTTGAAAATGAATGTAGAATCTCTAAATAGATTATGAAGAAAATCTTAAGATGCACTACATGTCCTATGGTATGCGGATATTCGACACATCATCTGGTAGTTTCCAAGGCAAATTATCGGTTATTCATCTGCCTGGTCGTCCACAGCCTGATACTTATTGACATAGATCAGATGGTTTCTGGATTCTTCCACAATCTGAAGTATCTGTTCTTCTGTTAGATACGTATCCTCCGGCTGCAGAGCCAGACTCAATGCGCAGGGAAGATTGATGCCGCTGATCAGATGTCTGTGTTCCGCCATGTAGCTGCAAAACTTCTGGTTCACACTGCCTCCCAGCATATCGGTCATGATGATCACCTCATCCTCCGGTGCGATGGAAGCAAAAACCTGGGCAATCTGCTCTTCTGCGTCTGTGTCATCCACATAAGCGCTGATATCTATAATATTTTCTTTACAAGTAAGAAATTCCAAGGTATCTCTCAGTCCATAAGCCAACCGATGGTGGGAACCGATCACAAATCTTCTCATTTATATTCCTCCTGCAGTCTGCTGATAATCCGTTCCACATATGTCTCCGCTTCGCCCTGCGGGAAGGGAGTGGACATGCTCTCATAACCTTTTCCGAACTCATCCTTCTCCACGATATACCCTGCACTGTAATTGGCATATCCCCATACCAGCCTTACGGGAGCTTTCATATGTTTCTTTATTTCCAGACCAAACGCAGAAAACAATTCTCCGGGTACGGTAACGATCTCCAGATCCCCCAGATGGAATATCTGCGATTCCAGGCTAACATCCACCTGGCCCATATCCATCTTCCTTTTCAGATGACGGATTCCCGACCACAGAAGTTTCCTTTGATCCTCATCGGATGTTTCGTCCAGTTTTTTCTGATCCGCCTCAATCTGTGCTTTGATCTCATCCCGGTCATATGTGTGGCGGATGTTATACTCCATGGTTTTTACCGGACTTACTTTCAGCTCCAGCGGCGTTTCCTTCTGTGCCATATGGTTGATCTGTTCCATAAGCTCATCCCTGACACGCCACAGCTCATTTTCATCATTTCCCTGACGATACTGACGGTTTCCCATATCTCCGCAGGCGCCCTGCATGGTGATGAATACGGTATGGTATTTCTCGTCCAGGGCCTTTCCTATATTGCCTAACAGATCTGAACTGATCTTCATATTATGGATTCCCAGCACCGTGGGATGACAGGTAAAATGGAACATGCCCGCTACCACATGGTTCTCATTCCGGAACAGGATCAGATTCACGTCCTTGTCACTGGTCTTCTCTTTATAATTCCGGTTACCGTATATTCCGTCAGCTGAGCCCTGCACCAGATAAGGCTTCACCTCCAAAAATCCTCTGTCAAAACATTCATCGGCCGCCTCAAAAATCTGCTTCATACAGAATTCCCGGTATACAGCTTTACGCCGGTTTCTGTCCTCACCCTCATTTTCAAAACTGATATCCGGTCCGGAGTGGGTATGTATGGTAGAAATGACAATATGTTCCTCCGGTATGGAATACTTTGCGGCCAGCACCCTACGCAGGTAGTCGGAAATCTCCTTCTCAAGTCTGCACAGATCCAGTGTCATCCATAAAAACACCTGACCGTCAATCCGCAATGTCAGCGCCCTGCAGTACAGCGGATCCAGCACACCTATGGATTTGCCTATACGCATGGCATATCCCCGCATATACATGGGAAACTCAGGGGTTATATCCCGTTTTGCTGCACTTACCTCAACCATTTATTTCCCTCTTTCTTAATTGTCAGTCATTTATGCCAGAATCCCCAGCGCAGAACAGATCATGGAGAATACAATAACGATGAGAATAATTTTCGTTACTTTCATGCCTTTTCTCCCGATCAGTTTATAAAGTGCCCAGACAGTCAGAACCGAGATCATGGACGGAAGAATCTTGTCCAGAAGATCTCCCAATGGCATACTGATCTCTCCCATCTGGAATACCAGCGACGTCTTGGCTGTCACTACCGTGGCAGCAAGAGCTCCCACTACCGTAAGGCCCAGTACAGAAGCAGCGTCCGTAATCTGTGCGATCCGATTGCCGAACTTAGTAATCAGTTTTGTTCCCTCTTTATATCCGACCCACATCAGCTGCGTCCGGACAGCAATAAAGAACAAGTTGGTAAGCAGCCACAAGATCACACCTACCGGATTGCCTTCCAGTGCCATATATCCGGCAATCGAACCCAGGATCGTAGGAAGAAGAGTCCAGATCAAAGTATCTCCGATGCCTGCCAGAGGGCCCATAAGGCTGACCTTAATGTTCTGAACCGCATCGCAGGCGCTGATCCCTTCCCTGTCCTCCAGGGCCAGAGTTGCACCAAATACCAGGTTAGCAACCCATGGATGGGTATTAAAATATTTAAAATGATTGTTTAATGCCTCAACATATTCATCATCATCCGGATAAATCTTCCGAAGAAGAGGCCCGATGCCGAACACAACTGCCGGAGCCAGCTGGGTATCATAGTTAAATGTGGTTACTGCCATTAAAGACCAGCGGATGGCACCCTTGACACAATCTTTTTTTGTTAAAACCGGTTCTCTACTCATCTTCCAATCCTCCTGCAAATCCAACAGTCGCTTTTTGTTCATTACCTATATAGAACATATAAGCTAAGGCCAATCCTAAAAGGGCGATTCCCAGCACGGGCATTCCAAGGTATGCACTCATGACAAATCCTATCAAAATATAATTAAAGTACTTCTTGGCAGGCATATAGTGAAGCAGCATGGCAATACCAAGACCAGGAAGCAGTTTTCCCGCCACAGAAAGTCCACCGGTCACCCAGGCCGGAAGCACATCCAGAATCATCTGTACCAGAGGTGCTCCTGCCGTCAAAGCGATCGCGGTAGGAAGGGACATAAACACAGCCACCATCACCGGGCAGAGATAAAGGATACGGTACATCTTGGTAAACTGTTTTTCGTTGGCGTATTTCTGAGCCTTCTGGGCAATAAACGAATTGCAGATTTTGTACAGCACATCCATCTGTACTCCCAGCATCCCTACCGGAAGTCCTATGGTGATTCCCACCTCCGGCCCCTGGCCGGTTGTTTTGGCAAATGCGCAGGCAATAATCGTAGCCACGCCGTAATCCGGAACGGAAGAACCGCCGATCGCCGCAACGCCCAGAGACATCAGGGTAAACGTACCGCCGATATAAAGGCCGCTGTTCATATCTCCCAGGATCAGACCACACAAGAATCCTACGATCGCTGGTCTTGCATGAGTCAGGGACAGACCACGACGGTCCAGATTGATTTCAGCCGCAACCAGTATCAACAGAATAATTTGCAAAGCAGAAAGTGTCATGTTTTTTTCCTCCTATCGTAAAAACTCATCCAGACTGATGATGGCATCTGCCGGAACATACTGGGCATAAAGCTTTGCCCCGGATGCCCTGATCCTCTTGTAGGCTTCAATCTCCTGGTCATTTGCATAAGCTCTCTGATATAATTTTATTCTGTTTTCCCCCTCTTCCGGCTTGGTAGTTCCTCCTACCACCAGCTCCGGAATCTCTACTCCTGCATCAACAAGACGGCTTAAAGTTACCGGGCTTTTTACAATTACGAATACATTATGGTCATTATACTTGCCTGCCTTAAAGTTGTTTAAGGCAACCTCTTCTGTGATAATGGAGATAGCCATGCCTGTAGGTCTTGCCATCTTCATGCTTGCCTTTGTCAGCTCATTGGTGGCCACAGTATCATCAATGATCATAATTCTCTGCGCCCCCGACCGTCCTGCCCACTGACTGGCTACAATGCCGTGAAGCAGACGGTTGTCAATTCTTGCTAAAACAATACCCATTTCGTATCCTCCTATTCGTCTTCCTGGCTGCTGTTTCCGGGCATAAGCCCTGCTGCCTTGTTCTTTAAATTCATATTGATGTAGTCATAGATGTAAGCAATCTCACTAACCGGAAGTTCCACCTTGTAATGACCAGAAATTCCCATAAAACCCGCTCTTACATCCCTGATAAAATCCTGGTGATGCTCTTCAAAATATTCCAACCCCTCATAATTTTCAATAGCTGTCTTCGTCACCAGCCGCTCCACCAGACAGCAGAGATGAACATACAGTCCGATTTTTATCCGGTCCTCAATCTTCTGCCCCGTAAGCTCCTGAAGGTGTCTCACTGACTTATCTACTTCATCCAAAAGCTTTCCGGGATTGAGAATAGTGATCGAGCCTACCACATTGCTCAAGGTAAAATTCTTGATCAGATTCTGGTTAAGCACCTCCAGCTGCTTTTCGTCCAGATACTCGGAGAAAATACTGTTGAGCTGTCTTGTTGCCCCTATGGAAATGATGTCCTCCAGGGGAATAAAAGGAACTCCCTGAATCTCCGGATTGAACAGACCGATAATACATTTCACCTGATACTGATTAAAAACCTCGTCTGCACTTCCGTTTTTAGCCAGATTCCGGTAATCGCAGACAATAAACTGTACGGGAATGGCGGCCTCCGATATTTTCAGGAGCATCTCTTTTATCTTTTCCGCAATATCCATGCCGTTCTCGCCGCTGAACAGAATGGCGTCTTCCTTCTGTACATTGTTTATAATGCGATATGTACAGATGTTATTTTCACTGGCTCTGCACAGAATCTCTTCCACTGCCATATTGCCCAGAATCCCCAATCCGATGTCCACTGCCAGCGCCGTAGAAATATTATTGATAATGCCGATATTTTTGTTGGCTAAATGCTTCATCTCCTGGTGAATCTGTTCCAGACTTCCCATATCTACCAGCAAAACGATATTTTTGCAGGTTACATAACATTCCAAATGACGCTCCAGGATTCTGGCAATATCCTGACTCTGCATGTTCAGGGGCATATCAATCGCATCAAATACTTTTTTTCCGATGATCTGGTTTGCGGCATCTGCAATGCTGGTTGCGGTAGAATATCCATGGCTCAGGATAATTCCTGCCGTAGAAGCAAAGCGGATCTGCTGATTCTGGCTATGGATATTCAGCAGAAGCAGCAGCTGATTCAGCGTGTCTACCTCCACATCCATGCTCTGTTTGATGATGCTGATGATCCGCCCTGCTACTACCATCTCCTTGTCCAGGTTCTGCCGAAGGTTCTTTGACAGACCTTCAATTGCCTCGCTGTTATCACTCTGCCATTTTGAAAGGATATGGTCTCCCCGAAGCTGTATATACAGACATCTGGCCAGAAGATAGCTATACTTTTTTGACAAGTTAATGCCATACATTTCACTTGTTTTCTCAAAAATCTGGTTGATCAGCTGCTCGTATGTGGTAATCTTGATATTTGTCAGCTTCCGCCGGTAGATCAGATAATCATAATAATCGTTGGCATGTCTGTAGCAGCGGCTCAGCAGCTCCTCAAAATTCATGAGTCCTATCTGATAATCCCGATACTCATCTAAAATCATCTGAAAATACTGGATTGTCAATTCAAAGGAATCTTCTTTTCTGTAGCTGCCCATATGGACGATCCGCTCTTCCTGCTTGTCCGTTTCCAGCTTTAATCCTGAGAGCATATAATCCGGCAGATGATAAGTGCGGATTACAATCCCGTCCTGCACCTTTTCCATATACGCCCCTGCACAGCTGCTGGTAATACAAGATTTCAGCTGATCAATATTGTTTTCAAAGGGATAATTCAGGATGTGCTGAAACGCATTCTGGCTGATGCCGACATCCACTCCCATGCGCCGGCCTTCTTTTTTCAAAAAAGAGACCAGCATTTCTTCTTTTTCCTCTATGGTTCTTTCATTCAATGACGGGACAGGGATCACAATGGGAATCCGCCTGGAAAGGGCTTTAAACATGGCCTCGTCCGGCGGTCTGGATGTGGCAAATACCAGTCTGGCTCCGGGACCAGGGCTTTTTCCCTCTCCATGTGTTCTTCCTTGTCCCAGTATCAGATATGAAAATATCAATTCCTGCCCTACCGGAGAAAGACGGTCAATCTCATCAAAAAACAGGATTCCTCCGTCCGCTTGTGAAAACCATCCTTTTTCGTCCCCTTCTCCCAACAGATTCCTGGAAAATTTTTCCACATCCTGCGTATATTCCGTACAGTCTATGGCAAGATACTGCTTATCCTTTCCGATCACTCCCTCATTCCTTCCGTATTCAAACATCAGTCTGGAAAGAAACGATTTTCCCGTTCCATTGGCGCCATATAATAGAACCGGCAGTCCGTTGGGAGGATAGTGGATAGCCGCCTTACACTGTTCGATACAGGAAGAAAGGCTTAAATAATGTCCCACTGCTTTCTGAAAATCCCTTTTGGATTCTCCGCTCCGGCATTTGAGCAAAAACTCATCCAATCCGGAAAAGATACAAGTATCCAGGCCGATCTGCCAGAACCGTTCTATGCCTTTCCGATGGAAAAAGTATACTGGACGTGAATTGACTTTCACGGCCTTCTTTTCTTTCACCAGTTCATTCAAATACTGGCTGGCCAGATTCCTGGAAATATTCAGGACTTCACTGATATCATTCGCTGTGAAACGTCGCAGATCCCGCAAAGAAAAATCTCTGCTGATTTCCTCCAGATAGCCGTATACCTCTTCCTTCGTGCTGAGCATATTCCATCTCCCCGTCTGAATGAATTTTCCTGATACGTCTATTATTATATTGAATTTCGGGAATTTGAAAATAGAAATTTGTGCAATTCGCCACTTATAAAAAGATTTCAGCAATAAACATACGTTATTTATGGCAAATATGCCTCTGCTCGACACTGGAATTGACACTATTGAACAGA
>Ga0137308_101562_pt1 | contig 21069 bp, 30 predicted proteins | sample Inofrocosms_June_FD_97181 | JGI IMG/M metagenome (GOLD analysis project Ga0137308, IMG submission 97181) | Mouse cecal microbial communities from Vienna, Austria - N-Acetylneuraminic and N-Acetylglucosamine D2O microcosms_June | ecosystem: Host-associated > Mammals > Digestive system > Large... | reverse complement strand
CGACAATCTGCTCAACAGAATATCCAGCATCCGTCAACGATTGCTGCAACGAACCAGATATTCCCGTCATGATAACGTCGTATTCTTGTTCAAAAATGCTTTTTGAATCGCTTAATAGACTGTCGAACGCCTGTTTTATTTCTGTTGTTTTTTCTTTCGTAGCCTTTGAGCCGTTTTCTATCGAAAACTTTATGAGGTCAATTTTTTTGCTTGTTTTTTCTGCATTAGTCTGTGTTGTTTTAAGTTCTTCTGACTTTACATTTATGTCATCAAATCCGCTTTTTATTTTTCCAATTGTATCCGAATACAACTCTGTCAAATCTTCAATCGGTGTTCCACCTGGTTTTTTCAATGCGTTCGCTATTGATTGCATTGCGGATTCAGCTTTTATATCCTTAAATGCATCGCTTATCCCTTTTATCGCTCCTACTATACCAACAATTGCAGTAGCTATGGTTCCTGCTGGGAATCCAAGTATAGCGGACATTCCTGCCCAAGCAATCCCTACAACCCCTGCTATTTTACCTATTTCTGCTATAAAATCTCCTGTTCCGAGCGTTAAATTCTCTATTGAATCAGAAACAACGCTAAATTCTGCAAATGCTGCTACCGCTGTTCCGATAACTCCAAGCAATCCCCCATTGAAGAAACTTGCAAACTTATTTAAAGATTGTGTTGCCCCGCCTTTTAAAATAGAAAAAAGATTGGAAGTAAAAATCTGCCCAACCTTTGTAAATTTCAGGAACGAAAATGCAACAAGCAAAGACGCTTCAATTGGTGCGGATTTAAAAATTCCCGATAATAAGTTAAACGCTCCCTTTATCGCCTCCCATACAACGCTCGCCAGCCCTTTCAATGCTCCTGTCAAATCAAGTTCTGCAAGGAATTTTCCTATTTTCTTCCCAATCATATCAAAATCCGTTTTCTTTAGTAATGTAGAAACTGTTTTCAGCGCGCCCTTCATCCAAACATTTATGGCTTTCGCTAATTTATCAGCCCTGAACGTCTTGAAAAATCCATTGATTCCGTCTGAAATTTTCTTTCCTATTAACTCAAAATCTATCTTTTTCCCTGATGATAGTGCAAGCTGTATCGCAGTGTTTAAGGCATTTGCCAACGTGCTTCCAACGGTGGAAAAATCCGTTTTTCTGAAAAATCCATTGATAGCGTTTCCAATTCCAGTACCCCATTTCTTAGCCGCTGAAAGCGCGGTTTTCCAGTCAATCCCTCCTAATGCAGAATTTATCCCGGCTCCTATGGAAACGCCGAAATTGGTAAAATCAAATGTTTCCCCAAATGAATCAAGGAAATGCAACGCTGTGTTCAACGCGCCTGCAATCGTTTTCCCAAGTGCACCGAACAGATCCGGGGAAATCAACCCATTTAAAAAGGAAGCTAAACCGCTTCCAAACATTCTTGCTCCCTCATATACAGAATCCCAGGGTATGCTCTCCAATGCGCTTGTTATGCTTTTACTGAAATATTCCCCAACACCATAGAGACCTTTTTCTTTAAACGCTTTCGCCACGTTATCAGCGAATGTATTAGCCCTGTTTTCCATTTCGGAAAAAGCCTTGTCCCATGCCGCCTGATATTCGTCCAGTATGCTATCTAATGCTCCTTGCAGAAGTCCGCTGTCAATTCCTCCAGTTCCCGCTCCCCCTGCTCCATCGTCTGGTTCATTGGATTCTGGCATGTTGATTGTTTTTAACTCATCAAATCCCCTAAGACCTGCCTTCGCTTTTTTTGCGGATTCAGATACTTTATCCAATGCGCCAGATGCATCCTCTGCATTGTCGTATATGTCACCAAGTATATCCGGGGTAGAGTTTCCGCCCCCGCCACCTCCCCAGTCGAATCCCTCGAATCCAAGGAGTTTTACAAGCCATTCTGCAAGCCTCGTCAATGCCTGCACAAGCATATTTATGTATGGTAAAACCTTTGCAACGATTGGCAAAAATATGTTTCCTATAGCCCTCCCAAGGTTGCTGAAATTTGATTGGAGCAACCTTAACTGGTTAGCAGGTTGATTGATTGTTTTTGCCAAATCACCCCATGCATATCTCGTACTGTCAAGAAGAATAATTGTACGTAAAAGAGCCTTGTCATTCTGGTTTAATGCGGATATGTTTGCACTGATTCCAAGTTCGTTTAACTTCTGCTGCAAGTTCACGTTTCGGATATTTGCCCCATACTTATCCAGTGTCCGGCTCATTCCCGCAAGCCCGGAAGCCATATCGTTCCAGACTTTTTCAAACTTCATGTTCTTTACAGAAGCCAGGTCAGCCCCAATTTCCGTAAGGACTGTTGACAGCCTTAATGCATTTTCGCTTGTCGCTCCCATAGAGCTAGACATCTGCCCAAACATCGCCTGATAGTTCATAAGTTTCGTAGGGTCAATTCCAAGGCTTTTCATTCCTCCGGATTCCAACATCCCGCTTTCGTTCATTGTAAACCCGGACATTTTTTCTGTTAATTCTTTTGCCCTTTCAGAAAAAGAATTGTAATATGCTTCTGCTGAATCATATCCCATTTCTTCAAACTTACTGTAATCTGCCTTTTCTGCCACCTGTCCAAATGCGGCATTGAAATAATTAAGGATTTCTATGTAATTCATGGAGCTTTCTAACGATGATTTAAGCCCCCTTACCGCCCCATAAACCCCAAGATATATCCCCATAGCAGACAATGCTTGTCTTGCGAATGATTTCAGCCCTGTGACCGCTTTTCCTGCTGACTTGCTGAATCCGCTCATTGTTGAGGAAAGGTTTTTTATATTTTTTGATAATATGTTTGTCGCAGAAGATGTTTTGCTTGACTGGCTCGAAACATTTGACAGAGAAGATTTCAGCCTGTCCATTATGCTTCCGGTTCCGCTTGTATCGCCTCCCACTTCCTGTATTTTCTGCCTTAATGCTTCTGCCTGTTTTTCTGATAACGCAATTTGCTCCGTAAGTTTTCGGAATCCGCTGTCGTCTATGTTTGGAACAATCCTTCCCATTGTTATTGCATTAGAAAGTTTTGTTCTTAGCTTTTCTGTGTCTGCTTCTGTTTTTCTTAAGGAATTTTGAAGTTTTGTAAGATTTTCTTCTCGGATTTCTGGAACTCTTAATTGTTGCAAGGATTGGTTAAATGCTTCTGTTCTGTCCCTTAAATCCTGCATTATTCCGAACTTATTTCCAACTCTTGCAAGTGATTCCTGCAACTGTTCAAATCCAGATGTATTTACCTGTCCGGCAGAAATCATTTCCTGTTCTTTGGTTCTTAATTCGTTCAGCTTGGAATAAACTTTTTCTATTTCAATATTTAACTGTTCAAAATTCCCGGTAAACTTAAAATCTGATCCAACTTTTTCAAACCTGTTTTTTAGCTCTGCTATTTTTTCACTTACTTTGTCAATAGAGCTTGTATCAATATTGGCTCTAATTGGTTCTTTTGTCAGTCCAGAAGAAATACCTTGTAGCTTTTGCAACTCTTTTTCAAATGCGGAAATAACATTCGTTGCCTGCGGGTAGGATTGCTTTAATTCTTCTATGGATTGCTTTAAATTTTGAATTAGAGTATCTAGTCCTCCTTTTGGAACATTCTGCAACCCGCCATAAACATCACCTATGGATTTCATATCATTTTTGAAATCTATTAATTGCTTTTTGTATTCAACTAGATATTTTGTTTGGCTTTCCGCGCCAGCTACATTGAAATCAAGTTTCGGCTGTGCTGTCTGCAATCCCTCAAGTTGCTTTTTCAGGCTTTCAATCTGGTTTGTATACTTTATTACATTTTTAACTGCTGTTTCGTAACCACCTAAATTGGCCTTCCCGGACGCTTCAAAATCATCTTTCGCCAGTTTTGCATTTGCAAGTTTGTTTGTAAGGCTGTCAATTTGCTTCTGTATCTGTTGCGTAGAGCCTTTTATTTCAAATCCTTTGCCCAAATCCTTGTACTGCTCCGTAATTTGAGACAGGGATTTTGATACTTTCTGCGTTTGGGATTGCATATTTTTAGCAGCCTTATCAATGCCACTTAAATTCAAAGATTTTCCGATTTTCTCTAATCCGCTTGTGTCTATTTTTAAGGAATTGGCAAGTCTGTCGAGATTTTTTATAAGGTCATTTATTGCGACATTTGCTTTTTGTGCAGAACCTTCTATTTGTATATCCAATCTGTCTATCGTTGCCATTCTTGCCACTTCCTTTCAAAGAAAAAGACAGCAGGATTTGAACCCATGCTGTCCTTGATTTTATTTTACATATACTTTTCCATCATAAACCGCCGCAATCCATCCAGAGGGAGTGCGAATCCATGTATCATCTCCGACTTTCTTTACCTCTTTACAAGTTACCTTTGTACCTTTGTCAAGGCATCCGTCTCTGTCTGCATCGTGCTTTCTTCCGTCCTCTGTAAGATCACTGTGTTTCTTTGCCCTGTATGTTGTCCCTGCACACTCACGTACTTTCATTTCTGTCTGCAAGGTATAGGTGCTTCCTACTTTGTAATCCGCCTTTTCAATCTGCGTTCTGTTGGAATATACCTTCTCAAGTTTTGCCTTAGAAGCGTTTCCATACAATCCGTCTTCTTTCAGCCCATTGTCGCGTTGGAATTTCAGGAGTGCTTTTTCGGTTCCAGAACCAAAAATTCCATCTGCGCCAGATTTTCCGCAGGAATACCCGCAGCCAATCAACATAAGTTGCATATCTTTTACGTTCTGTCCCTTATCCCCTCTTTTCAGATACGTCCTTCTGTTATCAGAAGTATGGGTCGGAGCATGGGTTTCATTCCCTGAATCCCCCCACGTCTTCATGAATTTTTCTGGGGTTCCATACTGATTTTTTAATTTTGTTGCAGTGCTTCCCCAGTCAGGAAGGTACAGGTGCGGACGGTCTTTGATACTTGTCCAGTCGCCTCCCCATCCTAAACCGATAGATTTCGCAAGGCTCCCGACTCTTTCAAAGAAGTTCCCAGATTCATTGTATGCGCCTGTTCCATCATTTCGATAAAAGTCAAACGCAATCCCCCACTGGTGTTGGCTGGAATAAGAAGTCCCTCTTGCATTTGTGACAATGTTTCCAGGCTTATCCCTGCCCTGTGCGTACAGTTCTTCTTGTTCTGCTACCGTTCTTAAGCACTCGCCGATTCCGATAATCAAACCGTTATTTTCGCAAAGTTTCTGCAACTCCGAAACTTTTTCTTGTAATCTTGGGTGAAGTTCGTTGATATTTCTGCTCATAAAATTCCTCCTAAGCTATGATTGTTTCTGGCAATCCTTTATTGGCTGACATTGCCATATACCGTTGCTCTGTTAAAATTGCCTTTTCTATATCTCTTTCAGTAATTTCTCCTATGTTTTCTTCTATCTGGAACATTGGTTTTTTAAGATATTTTCCTTTTGGTAATACGCAGCTTATAGCAGCCGCCACATATTGACCTAACTGCCATTGAAGAACGTCTTTCTCATTTCTTTTTAACTTATACGCTTTTAGATATGGATCCATCTCGGCAGGGCTTGACCAATCAATATAGTCAACAGAAAGACCATACCCTTTTGTTGCAAGCATTAACAAAGGTCGTATTTCCTCACAGTATATTTCCCATGTTAAATCTCTACTATTTTCCCGTTCTGAATTACTTCCAGTCTTGGTTGAACTGTTTCTTCTACTTGTTCCTCTTTCTTCTGCTCCTTCTGGAACAGGCTTCTCAAAAAAGAATCTTCCAACAACGCCTCCTGAATCTGATTGAAGAACGCCATAACGTCTGCTCCCTCGCTGTCCATGTATTCCTCAACAAGCGCAAATGCCTTTTCAAGTTTCTCTTCCTTGCCCTCGCCTGTGTCGCAGTTGTATTTGAATTCCGGGTAGTGTACCTGCAAGCCGACAAGCACTGCTTCTGGTAAAAACAGGAGCAAATCTTCAACTTTCTCAAAATATGCTTCCTTGTCTCCGTTTGACAAATCTGCAAACTTTACAAATTTTGATATGATACGCTCTTTCAGCGTTGGCTTGTATGCAAACTTGATGCTGTATTCTTTTTCTCCGATTTTTAATTTCATGTTTTACTTTCCTTTCTTTGAATTATGCTCCCGTCTTTGTTACATTGAATGTTCCGTCGCCGTTATCAACCACGGTAAAATCGTCTGTGCATTCGATGGCAGATGTGTTCGGAATAACCGTTACTGTCATTTCAAGGATTTCATCAACTCCACCAACGTCATTTGGCGTTGCCGTTGCCTGCCCTACGTAGGCATATTTTGCGGTTCCTCCAATCCCCTGCGTCCCGTATAGATGAAAAATGCAGAGTTTCTTTCCATTCAGCTTATTGATTGCTTGCAGGTATTCCTTTTCAAGATTTCCTGTTATTTCTCTTGTATCCGCTGTTTTAATTCCCATTTCAAACGTCTGCGTATCATCTTCAAGCGTTGTGCTTTCAACCGTATTGGGGGCTGATACAGGGCTTGGGATTGACTTAGCCCTTACCAATAGTTTGTACTCGCCACTAAAATCGATTGCGCTATGTATGTCCCCCTCAAACTCTTTTATGATTACTCTTGCAAGATAACTGGTATCTGCCATAATTTCATTCCTCCTTAAAAATTTGCATAAAAATAAGAGCGTTTCTGCTCTTTGCTTCTGTTACAATATGTCTCCGTCACCTATTACTCTTTTGTATCTCGCCGTGGTGATGTATACATCCCCAGTGTTATTGTGCATTGGCATAGGCATTGGTTTAAATCTCATGCTTTTCATTATCCTTAAAACCTCTCTCGCCACTTCATCTGTCCTGTTGTTGTTTTGATTGTCAGAAACGTCAACTTGGAACGCTGCATTAACTCCTGGTATTGATGTTCCCTCCAAATCCGAACCTGCTTCCTGTGAATCAACCATGTGTATGTACACTGTTGGAAATTTAGGTTTTGTTGATGACCTGTCGCTTGTGGTAAAATTGAGGTCTTTGTATTTCGCTTTTATCTTTGCGGAAAACTTCGCTTTTATCAGCGAAAACACTTGCGTTTCTATGCTGTCAAGCATTTAGACCACCTGCCTTTAAATGGTAGTTTCTCCTTTATTTTTTAAGCCAGAAAAATCTAATCCCTCTGTAATTTCTCCCGTTTTGATTCTGTCGTATGGTACAGTTCCGGTCTCGATTCTTCCTCCGAAATTACTTTCCGAATTTTCTCTTTGTCCGCAATATGAGTAGTAAGGTGGGTTTGTATGAATCAACGTTCCACTAAGGTTTGGATTCAAATAGGCTGGTGTGTAAACTGTATCATCTTCCGAATTTTCCTCTCTTGCAACCTTTTCAACAAGCTTTCCGTCCTTGTCGTATTTTTCTGTTGTTTCAGTGATTTTTGTTTTAACCATGATTTTCCTCCTCAATCTTATATTTGCAGTTTTCAGACACAAATTCTTTTATTTTTTCATATCCCCAGCCACACCCGATAAGGCTTGAAACCAGCATTTCCATGCTCTGTACCTGTGCCAAGGCATTCCCGGTAAAATAATCCCTTAAATTTTCTCTCGCCTTTACGCCACATTCCTGTTCAAGTTCTTTTGCAGTTTTTCCAAACAAAGTTCGGTAAATCAGATTTGTATAATTTGGATATGCGAACCGCTTGTGTGGGCTGTCTGCAATCTTCATCTTGATTGTGTCTGTGAGGATGTGACGAATAACAACGCCTTTGTCACGCTCTATCTTCCATTGTTGACGCTCGGTGTAAATGCGTTTTAATTCGTTTTCCATTGCGTTAAACGCATTGATGTAGTCCTCTTTGAACTTCATTGCTTCTTTTCCGGTATATCCCATAGCCAGCAAGGTGAACCCATCCCTTGTCACTTCATACATTGGCAATGTCTTGCCTTGTGCAGACTTATAAGAGGACAATCCAAAATTGGATTCTCTAAACATATCGCTACATTCCATATCCCGAATATCTCTAAGGACATGGGCATGTTCCTTACCGAACTTTTCAGCAATTTTAAGGCTTGTAGTGATAAGCCTTTCTTCGTTTCTTTTTCCAATGATTTCTACTAACATAAATTCATGCCTCCTGATGATTTATTTTGTTAAATTAAAAAAGAGAGGATCCCCTCTCACTTCCCGAATACTTCTTTAGCTATCTTCGGAACTTCCCTTATCAGTTCCATGCTTGTAAGGTACATAAAAGGACGAGACGGCATTCCCTCTGTATAATGCCATTTCCCGTCCTGCCCCGGATAAAACCAGTAATATCTTCCCGTGGTTGCGTTCTGTCTTATCGTCTTTCCGACATTGTAATCCCAGCTTACACCCTCTGGAAGAGGATAGGGGTATGGTTTGTCCTCGCCACGTTGTCCTGTGCCGAACTCAACAAAGGCACAGTGCTTGGAGTCTGTAACTACCGCAAATATCGCCCCGTATGGCATACTTGCCTTGTACTCGCTGTGCAAGCTCTGTATCAGTTCGCCCGTAAAGATTGCGTCGAGGTCGGCTATCTGCACTCTGGCGATTTCTACGCCGCGCTCGCTAAGTTTTTCTGCAAGCAGTCTGGCTTTGTAGGTTAGACTGTTGCGGTATTTTTCCAATTCCTTTTGGAGATTACGGATTGACGAAATAGACAGGTCGGCTTTAAGGGTTTTCTTTGCCATGACCCATCTCTGTGTTTAACAAATTAAATTTCAGAGATTTCTCTACTGATTTCTTCAACCACTCTGGAATTAGAGTGGTGCAAGGGAAAAATACACCATCTTGAAGTGTTCCGCATAATTTTGTATTGTCTTTGTAAAACAAATCTTCCATTTTCTACCTCCTACAAAATATCCAATTCCCTAAATGTCTTTTCCATTTTTGGAAATTGCGTTGCAATCCAATCTACAAGAACCTCGTCCTTCATGTAGCTGTACAGTCCGCTTTCCCTAAAATATGCATGAATACATTCGTGAGACAGCGTTTCCTTATAACACTTCTCTTTTTCTTCTTTTGTATCTCCGTCACCGAGCATATTTTCTTTTGGTCTTATCCTTATTCGGTTGGAGTATGGATGGCAGATACCGTCTGCGCCGTCTTTTAGTATTTCTTCATCTGTTTCAATCGTGTAATCCGCTCCAAGAATATTTACTGTTTTCTTGTCCATGTCAAACACCACCTTAGAACATTTTCAAAGTTTTTCCGTTTTCATTTAGCAAATACAAAACCGTCTTTTCTCCAAACATCAACGCTCTTGACTTTCCTCTGTTTCTTTCGCTTAGTATTGCAATTTTTGCAAACTTTGCATTTTCTGGAAACATGTTATCTGACCTAAGCTCAAAAGTAGGTTTTCCCCATACTGTAGAAACTTGTTTTTCTGCTCTTTCCATTATGCTTACAATGTCATCATTTTTTGTAAACGGAACTTGCAAAAAACATATTGATTGCGATTCTTCGTAACAATCCGTTCCATTATTTGAATACTGTAAAATCATCTTTCTATCTTCCTTTCTGCCTGTCTATTTTATTTAACCACAGCCTTTAACACATACTTCACAAAGTTAAGACTTTCAGACACCTTTATAATCTCATAATCTGCCGATATAGGGTCGATAATCTCATTATTGATATCTTTGTACCCTACCTCGCTTTTCGTCCAAATAAGGCTACCCTCAACGATTGGATAAGCACCTTTTTGGCATAGCAGAGTGGCGTTATAGTCAGAGGTCGACAAGCCAAATTCCTGCGCCTCCGCCTCTCCGCCACTCATTGCTAAACTGGATAAAAAAGAGACGGGCTCGCTATAGTCTATCTCATATTCCCCAGTTTCAGACGGTATCTTATTTCCGTTTTCATCTTCGTAATAAATAATGTTCCCGTCGCTGTCCTCGTAGTGTTCATAGATGATTTCGCCGTTTTCGTCACGGTTGTAGATTGGCACTTCTCCGATTTGGAGGGCGTATTTCATGGATTGCTTGTTTTTTAGGAGGGTTCTTATAAAATCGCCCCCTATTTAACAGAAAGCGTTGCCACAACGTCTAAATTGTAAAGGGCAACAATTTCTCCGTTTTTGAATATCAAGACAGCCTTCTTGTCGTACTGACACTCATATTCATTTTTATCGTATGTAAAGATTCTTCCGCCTTTTGTGATTATTTCAATCATCGTCAGTCCTCCTTAACCTCTGGCAACCCTGCAATGCTTGTCAGGATAGAAATAACCGCTGCCACTGCTGATACTGATAATACATTTATCCAGTTCACATCCATAACCGCCTGCCCTACCGTCAGCATTGACAAGGCTACCTGTGCCGCAGTTTTTCCGGCCCGGATTCCTGCTGCCTTAATCCACCTCTTTGTTTTGTCACTCATTATTCGTCGTCCTCCTTATTCAATCTTTTCAATAATTTCATCAATCCGCTTCCATGCTGTAACAAGGCTTTCCTCTACCTTGGTTAGCCTGTCTCCGTGAGCATCAACTTTTTTTACAAGAGAAGAAATCTGCTCCTTAATCTCCTGATTGCTCAAATTGATGAGGTCAAGTTTTCCGCTTATCATTGCGTTTTCTTTAGTGCGTTCCTTGATTTCCTCAATTCGTTCTTTTGTGTATTCCTCTGTGTCTTTCGTTTCTGTTCGCTTTCCGCTCTTAAAGTTAAAGTAAATCATTGATAAAAGCGATAATGCGCTTATAACCGCCGCAATAACACTTACTGTTGTTGCTGTCATATTTGCTCAATCCTTTCCGCAAATAGAATTTTAATCCGCCTGCCCTCCACCACCTGATGGCGGATGCCCTGCAACCCTAACCGTATGGAAATACACACGGTTAAAGCCACGCGCAATCTTCCAAAATCGCTTGTTATGCAATTACCCCTCTTGCACGTAATGCAGAAAGTAATGCGTTGTATGATGTTATAACATCAGATATATCCGTTGTGCTGTAATCAACATCTGTTACCGTTTCCGCTGTGCCTGTCAAGGTCTGCAATGCCGCAACCTCCGTTTTTGTGGCATATTCGCTTGCAAGGTCGGCTGTTTTTGCATATGCAGACAGGTCAATGTTTACTGATTTGTCCGTGACTGGCAGTGCAGTTCCGTCAACCTGTACTTCGTTAATGACATTTGTTTCTCCGCCGTTTTCCGCAAGATATTCTTCTGCATTTACCCAGTCCCCGTTTTTGCGAAGATACGCCGCGCCTTTTGGTCTTGACGGCACTTCTGGTACGCCCGATACTCCGCTGTTCCAGTCTTCGCCGTTTTGAGAATATTCAAGACCGTTTGTACTTGCCCGCAAGTATGGCGCCGCGTTTTCTCCACTTGCAGTTTTTACATATTCCATGCCAGACGGTGCTTCTTCTTCTGGTTCTTCTGGCATGACGATTCCACTTTCTGTGATACCTACGCTTGTCCATGTTGTGCCGATTGTATTTCCACTGATAACTCGCATTTCAAAATTTTTGTTATCAGTCAGCAATTCATTAGGAACGGCGCACTGATTGTCAACAAGGTCAACCCTGATTTTGTTGCGGTTTTTGTAAAACTCAACCGATTTTGTGCCTGGGATTTCTGCAAATTCATCACCAAAATTAAAGTGCAGTCCAAAATAATTAACTGCGCCGCTGATAAGCGCGGTTTTATCTCCTGCTGTTCGGCTGATTGCCATATTTTTTATATCAAATTCAAGATATTTCAATTTATTACCTCCCTGTCCTTGACAACGGTATAATGCCGCTAAACAGCTTATCCCGGTCTATGAAATTCCTCGATGTTCCATTTTCGGATGATGACGACTGCCCCTCTGCACCTATCATGTTGTAATCAAAAAGCGCAATGTTTCGGATGTTGGAATAGTAGTTTTCCAAATCTTCCACGATTGCGCTTTCTGTATAGTGTTTCGGGTAGTTCCTTGCCCGTTTCACTTCCCTTATTGCATTTTTGATTTTTAGCTTTATAAGTTCAGGCTTAAACTTGGGGTCTGTTGCGGATAATTCCTCTTTCAAATCTTCCAATAGCTCATATTCTAAGGTCAGCATACCGCCCACCTCCTAAAGTTCAAAATGTTCTATCAGTTCCCTTTTAAGGTCTGCTCCATTCATTTCTCCTGCTCCCTCAATTCCGACTTCTGACGCAAGTGAAACAAGGTCATCTTTACTCATGCGCTGAATGTCGGTCTTGGTATATTGCTGCTCCTCTGGCCTTTCTTCAAATTCAATATCAGAATCAGAAAAAGGAAGAGTTTCCCCTTCCTTTTCTTTCAGCTTAGACCACATTCTTTTTTTGTGGTAAATCATTCCCATAACGTTTCCTCCTTATGCTCCGGTGTTTCCCCCACCGAAGCTAATCTTGATTAACTTGCTCTTGTCGTAAACATACGGAGCAAACATTTTGGAGCCTGTAATCAGGGTTTTTCTTCCAAGAATATCCCTGTCAAACTCTACAAGCGTATTTCTCTTTGAAATGATAGCCAGTGCGCCTGGTTTGATGATAAATCCCTCATTCTTTGTTTTCAGCCTGTTGGACGTGACAATCTGGCAGCCGTAAATCATGCCAACCGTTCCCTTTACAATGATGTCTGCACCCATCTGCGTATTTGGAATCCAGTCAGATGATTTCCTTAATGCTGTATGCACTTTTGGTGGAACCACAAGAACTTTTTCTCCGTCAATCTCCTCTCCGAAAAGTTCCAAATCCTCTGCAATCCTGTCTGTAACCTTTGTAGCTGTAGATGTTCCGACCAAAGAAGCTGTTGTGCTTGCTGCATCAATCAAACTGCTCTCTACCCCGTCTGCAACAGCAATCGTAATCTGCCTTGCAGCTTCATCAAGAGGATCTCCAAATCCCATAACAGCCCCTCTGTCTGTAATCTCAATTCCAAGACCATACTCCATGATTTCAACTTCTTCTTCGGTCTGCGTTAATTTCTTGATTGGCAGGTCTTCATCTTCTGCTACCTTCTCTGCGCTTCCTACATAATTAAATGACGGAAGTTTCACCTTGCTCCCTGGCTGCCCTTCAAGCGTATCATCTACAAGTGCAAGCGGCGTAAACCTAATTGCGTCAATCAGCTTTTTGTTAATAAGGTCTCCGACCACCTCTGGGTCGAACAAATCTGCGATTCCTGTAACTCCTGCTGGTAATGCCATACTTTATTTTCCTCCTTGTTCTGCTTTCCTTAATCTTTCATATCCGTCTGGGTCGGAGCGTTTGAGTTTAACCCTGTCCGCTACCCCCATCTTTGTAAACTGTTCTAATGTAACAACCTTTCCGTCACCCGTTCCGGCATTCATCTGCGGTCTTGATTTAATAAATTCCGCTTCATACTCTTTCTTTTTCCTCTTGTCTACGGCAAGCTGGATTTTCAATTTTGCATCAAAATCGTCGTCAACCTCTGCGATCGCCATCTGGCTTGCTTCGTCCGGCGTGTATTTAAGCTCGCCAAGGTAATACTTTTCCAGTTTGTTGATTTTGTTTTCCCTCAAAAGCTGCTGGAATTGTTCTTCCCTTTCCGCTTCTCGCTCTGCCTTTTCTGCGTCTACCCTTTCTTTTTCAGACAGCTTTGCGTTGTACTTTTTCTTGTACTCTGCCGCCTCGCTTGCGGCGCGCTCCTGTGCCTTTTTCACCTTGGCGAGTTCTACCATAAGTTCCTGAACAGTAGGCTCTTTTCCGTCATCTGCTGGCGGTGTCTGCTGTCCGTCTTGCTCTTTTCCGTCATCTGCTGGCGGTGTCTGCTGTCCGTCTTGCTCTCCCGGCTCTGCAAAAAACTGTAGGTTCATTGGGATTTTTCTGCTTTCTTTGCTCATTCTTCTTACCTCTTTCTGCGTTTTAATGTGTTCCCTCACAATATTTTTGGGTTTGCGATTTTCGATTTCCCTATCGTTTTGCGAAACTTGTATTGCGCTGTCCCTAGCGCAAAATAAAAGCACACGGATTTCTCCATGTGCTTAATTGCTGAAAATATTTAGTTTTAAATGTACCGCACTGTACAGCGGCAATTCGAAAGTTCCTTGTAATCAATTCCATAAAAAGTGTCATGCGGGAATCGCATGAGCGTATTTCCAACAACGAACGTATCTTCTATTGGAATTATCATACTGTCTAACCTTTTGTGTGTTTTCCTTACCTTTTGGTCTTTTTCTGTTATCCATTGTTTTTCTGTTTTTCCGTCTGCTATCGCATTTGCAAAATCTTTGTAATTTAGCGTACTGTTTGCTTCGTTGACAGATATAAGTACGCCTCTGTCTTCCGAAAGATAAAATTCTTCGTCAATGTGTTTTAGCGTAGTATCAACTGTTTCTTCTGAAAATTCCTTTATGTGTTCTTCAATGTATTTGTCGATTTTCATATATTCAACAACCAAGTCTGAATATCTTGACTGTATCTGCGATACGATAAACCGCTTATCCATATAACTTTTTTCTTTCATCACAAGAAAAAGAGAGAAAAGAAAAAGAATGATTTCTTTCATATCCTTTGCGAATTTCTTTCTTTCTTCCTTTCCCTCTTCTGAAAGTTCCATTTCATCAAAATAGGCATCTATGTCTAATATTTCATCTTCTGAAAAGTCGTTTAACTCGTCAATTTCTCTCACATCTTATCATCCCTCCGCTTTCTCTGGGTTTTCTTTTGACATTCCGTCAAGCATTGGCGAATTAGATATTTGCGCTTCTATTCCGCCGTCTGTTGTCCTTGTTTCTTCTGTTCCTTCGTTAGCCGTTGGTTTTGTGATTTTACTTTTCTGAATAGCCTCTATCATTTCCCGGCTGTCAATCCATACCTGCTCTGGGTCGTCAAACGCATTTGCTCCTTTGATAACGTGTTCTCCATAAAATCCCAAATTCAGCAACGTTGCCATGTAATTTGCCTTTATCGTTAGTTCATAATTTTTCTGCCTTTTTATGTTTGGCTTTGTGTCCGAATATTTTATGTCTAAAATCGGGCTGTCCTGTGGAATGTAGGGAGAAATTTGCATTGCCCTGCAAACAACCCTCACTTCTTCCATTTTGCAATCTTCTGTAATGTTTTGCTGCTTATTCGCTGCGTTTTCCGCTGCGCTCCATCCTGTAGCATCCGATGTTGCTATTCCGGTTGAATTTGAAACATTTTCGCTTCTTTGCGGAACGTCGCACTCTTCCAGAATGATCGACCTGTCATAAACTATTTTATTTAAAAGCCCATCATAGTTGTAATCAAGTGTCAGAGGGTTTATTGTCGGGGATTTTCCGTCCTGCGTGGTGAACGTCCTGACAATCTCTCCTGTCTTCGGGTTTATTTCGTTTCCGTTTTCGTCTACAGGGAAGTCCACATCGTTGTAATGCCAGAGAGAATTTGTGTTCTGCTGTATCGAGTTCATAAAATTCGAGCGTAAAGCATTAAGGTCGTTCATTGCCGGTATCTGGTGTTCAAAACATCCCATTCTGTCATAAGAACGAATCCACTCAATTATCGGTAGCATTCCGAGCGGGTTTTTTTCCCCGCTTCGCTCCCTTTCAAACCAATTTGTGATTGGCTCTCCATTATCATCTTTTTGTATTTTCCCGTTTTTTATTTTCAGTGCGCCGGAGATTTCAAATCTTTGCTGTTTCGTGAAGCAGGTAAAATATTTGTTTCCCATTTCATCTTCTCGGTAAGACACTGCAAGCAAAGGTCTATGGTCTGGATAATATCTTGACTTGACAATAAATGTTGTTCTTGGGTCTAGTATGTTTAATGCGAAGTAGCTATCTCCTTCTTCATATTCCGTGTTTATATCTATGTAACTAAACCCTGTTCCACATATCTCAATGAACCTTGCAAGCTCCTGTGTCCTTTTTCTCACCTTTGCCATTTCGTATTGCTCGTTAAGCAGTGCAATAGATGTGGATTCGTCTTTCTTTTCTCCACTGTCTTTTTCCCCTCTCTGCACCATGCTTATTGGGAAACCCCAGATAAATCCGAGCTTAAATTCCGTGATTTTGTGCGCTAAGTTATCAGGGCAGAAACTTTGAATGTCTTTTCTGGTTGTTTTGATTGCTGTATTCGGCTGTTCCCCGGCTTCATAATTCAACAAAAAATCGCACCGTGCGGCATTGATTAAATGCTTTGGCAGTGCGTTCCTCAAAACCCTTATTACATTTTTCTCTGTGATTTCCGGCTCGTCTGTAAAGATTTCCAATCTGCCTATTTGCATTTAGTCACCGCCTTTAAATGAATGTCACGCCAGAACTACAGCTTCTTTTTGGAACCGGCTTATTCTCTGCTTTTCCGGTTTGCGTTCTGTAAATTACAAGTTTATTGCAATTTTTACATTTTACTATTTTGTCTATAGTTGACCGCCCATCATGTGTTCCTACATGAGAATTGCATTGTGGGCAGAATATTTTTACTGGTTTATATTTCTTCATGCCACACCGCCTAATTATTTACATATATCTTTTCTTCGCAAACAGGGCATACAATATAACTCTGCCATTCGTTCATGCCTGTCTGCATGGTTTTGACATCTTCTTTTTCATATTGCAGCTTGCTTTCACAATAACTGCACTTTACATTACGCTTTCCGTACTCAATCACTTTTATTGCCATGTCTCACCACCTAACCGAATAACTGTCCTACATATTTTCCGGCAAATTTTCGGACTTTTTTCTTCCCACATTTCTTACACACGCACATAGCCGTCAATACTTCCAATCCGTCATAACTAAAATGAGAATGTTTTGGTTCTTCTATCCGTTTCCAATCATGTACGCAAAATTTCATAATTCCCTCCAAAATAAAAGAAACATCCGATTATTGCTCGGTAATCTCCCGTTCTTCTTTTTCATATCCATCGCAATTTAAACATAGTGGCGGATTCATTCCATATCTTTTATGATTTTCATTCATGCAAGCATAATGCACTCCGAAAGCTCCCGCACTTACACCGCAACAATGTTTGCAATCACTTGGTTTTCCAAATAATATTTCTTTTAATTTCTTAGATTTTTCTACATCTTCTACAAAATCCATAATTACCCTCTCTTTCTCCGCAAATCAAATATCCATATGTCGTATCACTCTCATAATCTTAGAGATAGTTTTCTTTGATACTTTCTTAACTGCCGACACGCACATGCCCATTTCCATTGCACAGTATTCATAAGTATACTGTTTATTTCGCAATTCAAAGAAAAGCAATTCTTCTTCCATAAAGTTTGCGTGTTCCTTTATGTAGTCTTGCTCGTCCTTTGTAAATTCGGGGATTATGTTTTTGGTTCGGCTCATGAAATCCCCTCCTTAAATCTGATTTTTCCCATGCAAAAAGACGCTACCGTTGCGGCAACGCCTTTTCATTCGGGGGATTTTGTCAACGAAAAACTCTGTCGAGATTTCATCTCAATTATAATTATAAAAAATTTTTCCCGAACATATCGAACAAGTTTTATTTTTCCATAAATCTGTTAAAAGCCATTCTGATACTATCCTCGGTATTCCCTCCGCCAATTCGGTCAGCTACTTTATTCCATGAAAGATTTTCAATGAACCGCAGATTGATAATCCTTCTCATACGGCTGTCAGAAATGCTTGCAATAAATTCCTCTACTTTGTTCAGTGTTTCAAGAAGCTCCATTTCAAGGCTTGTCAACGTTGCCTTTCTTGAATATAGCAATGTTTTTTTTCGGCTGTATTCTGGATATGGGAAACCTTCAATTTTAAATGATTGCAAGCCACCCTCTCCTCCCCTAACCTTGTCACATACGGTCTTTTCGCTTTCAATTCGTTCAATCTGTCGTTCCGTCTGCTCTATTCTTTGTCGGACTTCCTTTATTTCTTCCTGCAAATCTGAATACTGTATCAAAATTTCCTTGCTTACCATGTATGTAACCTCCTTTAGATTGGGCTTGGCATTATGATTGTTTTCCTTCTTCCATTTCCTTTTTTTATTCTCAATGCAAATGTAGCAAATACATCGGCAACGTCATCATTTATGTTTTTCCCAGATACAGAATAACTAAGCAACTGCGCCATCATCACTCCGTATTGGCTTTTTGGCGCATACATTGACTTGTCCTTAAATTTGACGTGTTGCAATATCCAATTTGAGCACTGATAAATCCTGGCCTCTTTGTTTGATTCCGTTGGCACTGATGTTATATTGCATATCCATCCCTTTTCTTCCACTCGTTTTTGCACTTCTTCTGCTACCCTGTCGCCTCCATTGTTGCTCTCAAACACACAATCCTGCATTTCGTTGTCAACAATCAGATTTGCAGAATTTTCATACTGCAATTCATAATCTGGGGAATTATCACACACGCAATCGGTACAGTAATAGTAATCTCCATACTTTTCAAAGCATGGTAAAACAAAAAAATCTGTTCCTTTTCCTTTGGTATCGCACTGTCCTGTAATAAGTTCTGGCGGTTTCTCTCTAAGTTTTTTAATTTCTTCATCGTCATATCGCATAACCTTTCCTTCTGGAAACAGCAAACCTTCACGCTCAATAGGCTGTTGCTTATACAGACACCTATAAGAAATATCATCCATTGTAAGGGCTTGGTCGTTAAAAAACTCAACCGTCATTCCGTTGTACTCATAATCAAAGTTGCTTTTGCCCGTAATCGGATCTATGTCTTCTACGGAAATTATCTTTGTTCTATCGCTACTTCCATACAGTTCGATAATTCGTCCGACAACATCTTTTGTAGACCAGCGTGTCATAATGATTACTTCTTTTACTTGTTGATTAAGTTTTCTTTGTTTTAGGTCAACGCCATATATCCTCCAAATTTTATCAAGGATAGTCGGGTTTAGAGCTTCCTCAATGGTTCCTATTAGGTCATCACAATATAGATAACGGTTTGTCCTTACTTTTCCGGCATTTTTAGAACCGATAGAAGAACACTGAATACTTGAATACGGCTTGTACTTTCCAAAATTTATCTCCTGCAACTTTGCATTTGTGCTTTGTAATTTCACGTCTGGAAAAATTTCAGACCATGTATATTCAAGGTTGTCTGTTGTAATGTCAAGTACGCCCTTATAATATTTCTCTGTTATGTCGCTGTTATGAGAAAAGAAAAGGCTGTAGTCCTTTGGGTATTTTCCAATTATCCATGAACAGAAAAATTTTTCGAGAGTAGTTTTTTGCGTACCAGGCGGCATTGATATGCAAATTCTATCGTACTTATCATCTTCCAAATCTTGCATTGCTTGTATAAGCCCATGCTTATTTAACTGTTTTCTTTTCGGTGAATAGAACCGCTCGCTTATCTCTCTTTTCTTTTCAAGATACAAAAGATAACTCTCAAACTTATATGGAGCCTCCAACTTCAATATCTCATACCACTTGTCCACCATTTCATGCCCTGTCTTGTTGGCAAAGCAGAATTTTTCAAGTTCCCATATGTCGCCGCCAGCACCGTTTATGACATACTGGTTCATCAGTTCTTTTGCCCTTGGTGATATTTTTAGGGCGGTTTCTATGTCCTTATCTTCTTCATCTGCCCAGAAGACATACGTATGGAACGCATTAACAGCGTCAATATCTACTCCATGCCTTTCTATGTATTTTTCTGCATTGGAAATTTCTTTGAGTAATTCTTGACTTGCCATAAAAGAAAAGCGTAACCTCCCTTCGAATAAAAGTAAGCTACGCTTTAGCTGACACACGAGAACCCTTCTCTCATGCCTTAGATATTTATTTTGTTTCCAGAAATGGATTTTTTATAATAATATATTTCCTTTGTTCATCATCTTTTCTTATTCTTCCATATTCCCATATATTTTCAATCATATCTAAAATGATTTCATCTTTTTCTTTTCTGAAATGTTCAAACAAGTCTATCCATCCTTGAGCTGAATATCTTTGTCTAGTTTCTTTTCTCCACCGCTCAATATCAAACGGAACTTTTGTTTTTCTCCAAATGTATTCTCTAATGCAATCATATAAGTTTTGCGAATACGCTTCGCAGATTCCCCTTATATTTTCTGAAATAAATGCTTCTGTTTTATCGTAAGGACTTCTTTCATCCGTTAATTCCCTATCGTATAATTCAGTCATTGCTTGATAAAAACAAACAAATTTGAAATATATATCAGGTTCTATCGGTTCTTGTTGATAGTAACTTTTCCAGTTGATATTATCTTCCATTCTCCAAAATCCCTTTCATTCCGCACAAACGCTTTATGTGCGGTGTTAGATATGTTATTTTAATTCCTTCTTCATTTCTTCCAAATGCAAATCACATAAATAAAACGTCAACACTCCAAGCCGAATCTTGTTATGTGCTGGATATTTTTCGTGATATTCTTTGTTGCTCAAACTCTCAATAGGTTCATTTATGCAAACAGGGCAACAATGTTTAAGCATCCAATTTAATTCATTCCCATGCTTGCATCCATTTGGAAAAGAAGTGTGTTTGTATATAAAGTCACAAAACAATTTCTTAACGCTCATTTCATCATACCTCACTCACTCGCCTTAAAATTATAAATCGGCTTGATAATCTTCATGATTTCAACCGTATCTTGTATATTCGCTACAATTTCCTCAATCGGCTTGTATGCCATAGGGCTTTCATCAATCGTTGACCGATTAACAGATGTTGTATAAATTCCTTGCATGGACTGTTCAAATTCTTCCAGCGATACCGTTTCTTTTGCTTTGCTACGGCTCATTATCCGTCCTGCCCCATGCGGCGCTGAATAATTCCAGTCTGCATTACCTTTTCCCCTGCCGATAATACAGCCGTCACGCATATTGATAGGAATTAGGACTGTTTCGCCCTCTTTCGCCGATATTGCGCCCTTGCGGACGATGTTTGTGTCATGCTCAATGTAGTTGTGGATTGTTTCAAATCCATTTGAAAATCTATCTATATCCCAGCCCATGCCATAAGATATTTCTTTTGCAATCCTGTATCTATTTTCACTTGCGAATTTCTGACACAACTTCATGTCGTGCAGATACATTTCCCTGTGTTCGCCTGTCAGATAGGATAATTCTTTTGGCACACTAATTTTCGGCTGAAATTTCCGTTTTAACTCCGCAATCCCTCTCTGAATATCCTTGTGTCTGCCTGTCCGTTTGTAATCTTCAATCAGTTTCTTTGTTTCTTCTTCAAGGCTGTTCGCTCCGCTTAAATCGTCAATCGCCATCTGCTGATAAATTTCCGC
>Ga0137308_101561_pt1 | contig 21070 bp, 22 predicted proteins | sample Inofrocosms_June_FD_97181 | JGI IMG/M metagenome (GOLD analysis project Ga0137308, IMG submission 97181) | Mouse cecal microbial communities from Vienna, Austria - N-Acetylneuraminic and N-Acetylglucosamine D2O microcosms_June | ecosystem: Host-associated > Mammals > Digestive system > Large... | reverse complement strand
TTGAATTTTTCTATCTGTTCTGGTATGCTGGAGGAGCCGGGTTCTCCCGGTGCCTCCGTGGCGAGGCGGGGCGGTGGTTATCCTTGGCTGGGGACCACTGCCCCTTTTTGCTTACCGGGGAATCTTGGCAATCGCCCAGTCCTTGAGCAGAAGGGGATCCTCTTTCATCTCCCGAACCGCCTCGTCGTTGCCGCAGGCGTCGCAGATGTAGACGTCAGCGTGGCGGCTCAGGGCGTTGGTAGTCAACCGCTCCTTGACGGTCAGACGCCCGCAGCGGGGGCAGATATGCAACCCATCCACCTGTTTCTTGGCGAACTCGTCCACGGCCCGCTTTGCCGCGGCGGTGGCGGTCACGTCCTGGGAAAACTGCTCGTAGTCCATGTTCATTCTCCTTTCCTGGCCTCGGCCGCAGCTGCCAGCAGCGGCGCGGGGTCAAATTCAAAATCTTTGTATCCCTCCATGATGGTGTTGAGATACTGCTTCGCCGGCGGGGTGATTGCGTGGCCGGGGGTCATGACGTAAGCCATCCCCTTTACCTTCTTCCCTCGTACTTGCAGCGTGAACATTTGCTTGACGTACAGCCGAGGGAAGCCCTCATACCAGTCCAGGGCGTCTTCGTCCGAGGGGCTGATGGACCAGATACCAACGGGGACGCTGGCTCCGTCGCAAGGCTCAATGTTGGCAACGCCCGAGCGGCTGTTCCCCCGGAACACCAGCTTGTAACCGTCGATGGTGGAGCGGCCAATAGTGAGCGCATCCGGGCAGCGGTGGAGCATCTGGTCAACGTCCAGGTTGCTCCCATAGGCGATGTAGTATTTCCGTTTCATAGGTTCCTCCGTTCTCCCCGTATGGCCGGTAGGTCAGCCGGTTTGTTGTTAAGCTACCTCGGCCTCTGCCTGGGCCTGGGGGCGAAAGGGAGCGGTTAGGTGGTGGCGGCAGGTCTTGAACTCCGCACCGCCCAGGCCCAGGCGCTTCACCAGGACGTTGGTCATCAGCGTGGCCTTCTGCTCTGCGGTGTAGCCCGCACAGCCCTTGAAGTAGAGCCGGGTGTCCTGGCAGTCAATGGCCCAGGCGCTCATGGCCAAGCAGAACTGGACGTAGGCCTTAATCTTGCCAGCGTGGGTGGTGCCGTTGAACAGCCGGAACTCGACCGTCCCCTTGGTGAAGAAAGCGTGGAGATTAACACCGTGGTAGCGGCTGGTGTTGTAGTGCTCGTGGTTGATGCCGCCGGTGTAGCCATCGTTGGCGGCGCTGTACCAGATGCGCTCGATACTGCTCTTGGTCTTTTCGCTGTCACTCTGCATGGCTTTCAGCAGAGTGGAGTTCATCTTCTTGCACCAGCGGTTGGCGCGGTCACCAATTTCCAGAGCCTCATAGAACAAATCCTGGCGGCCAATGGCGAAGTTCATCAGGCGGGTCAGGCTGGCGGGGGTATGGTTCTTGCCGTCCACATGGACGTGGATGCCGCAGGAACTGTTGGCGATAGCCCCGGCCTCGCGGAGAGCGCGGATGATGTTCTGCAGGTCATCCATATCCTCGTACTGAAGGACGGGAGTCACGACCTCGCAGGAAAATGCGGTACCAGCGGAAACCCGACCGTGGCTGGCGGACTTGCGCTCGGTGAGGATGCTGCCATCAGACATGGCTTTCCAGGTGCGGCCCTTCCGGTCGGTGGCACCATAGGTCTTGTAGTAGGTGCCGAGGTAGCGGGCCTGGGTACCGAAGTAAGTGGCGATGACGTTAGCGGCCTGCTCGCGGGTGATACCCGTCAGCTCAATCTCCACACCGAAGTTCTGCTTCTTCATCATGTCGTACATTTTCGTGACCTCCGTTTTTGTTGTCGTGTTCGCATTTGTTTGTTTCGTGTTTGTGAGCATACTATACACCCGGCTACTCGACCTATCAACCCATTTTTTCGTTTTTTTATAAAAAAGTTTTGACAAGGCGAGACTAATGTGATATGGTATTCTCGAAAGGGGTGAGCGCATGGTCACTTACAAACCGCTCTGGCACACTCTGATTGACCGGGGTATGAAAAAGATGGAGCTTGTGGAGCGCGTCGGAATGAGCCGGGCCACACTAAGCAAACTGAACAATGATAACTATGTCGCACTGGAAGTCCTGGATCGCATATGCAAAGAGTTGAACTGTCCTATTGAGGCCGTGGTGGAGATAAAAAAAGACCCGGACGAATAATCGTCCGGGTCTGTGGAGCATGGCTTATTCCTTGGGCGGCTGCTCATGCAGGGGAGCACCACTGCGCGACTTCACGGGGGTGTCCTCGTCTGGATGATAGACAAGGATATCTGTCAGATCGCAATCCAGCGCCTTGCATATCAGCTCGAAGTGCCGGAGGTTGATGCGGTCTGTCAGCTCATTGTAGTAGTCGCCTATCGTGGAGGCCCTTATCCCTGTCATTCGGGCTAAGTCCGCTTGCGACCACCTGCGCTTGCCAAGCTCGGTGGACAGTAAAATCCTAATCATAGCCGTGTTCTCCTTTACGGTAGAATATAACCGTATTTTCGTATTTTTACATGAGTTTGTCAGGAAAACACAAATACCGTGATTTTATCTCGGAAATTGTGACGGCGCAGGCATGAAAAAGGCCGCTACCCTGGATTATTCCAGAGCAGCGGCCTTTTTCATTTGTCCGTGGCGATGGCCAGCGGACACACCAGCACGAACAGGTTCCCGGCCACATAGATGACCGGCTCCCTGGTTCGTCTGGCGCACTTTTGGTGGACTCGAAGGGGATCGAACCCTCGACCTCCGCGTTGCGAACGCGGCGCTCTCCCAAGCGGTTCATAAAGCAACGCGAACACCTCGCCAAAAGTTCGAACTTTTTCCGGAAAAAGCTGATTTCATCCACAATAATGGGCAGGAAAAAATGAAGCCTAAAACGCCACGGATTTCTCAGGCCATCCGTGGCGTTCTGGGTAGGTTACTGCCGCTCCAGAAGGTCCATATATTTCTGCTGCTCTGCTTCTGGAATCTCCAGCACAGACATCGCCTGCTCGACAGACACCCCCATGTTTTTCACGAGGTTTTTGATAGCCGATAGGATACCGTCTGCCATACCCTCGGCCCGGCCTTTCGCCATACCTTTTTCCATAACACCCTTGCTCAGATTGCACATGACCGACACCTCCTGTTCCATTGTCCGCGTCATTTGGATATCGTAATCGTCCTGCAAAATCTTCCGCTTCTCCGCCTCGCTGGTTTCGTTGGAGAGAAGCACATCCAGCATCCGAAGTACACCGTCATAGTTTGCCCCATCCGGCCCGCCAAGGCACAGCATGATGATGGACAGCAAATCATAATTTCTGACAGGTTCTTTGCCCTCGCCTACCAAATGTTCCTCCACCAGCCGATACCGGGTGATGGTATTCTCCCGATACTGCGGCGGTTTCATGCAAATCCAGATGGAGTAGACCTTCTTGATTTTCTCGTAGTGGGGACCGGTGAACTCCCGGCCATACTGGGAGGAAATCATCCGGCAACAGTAGTATATGCCGCGCTTTATCAGCGGATAGCCGGGATAAAAATCGTTCTGCGCCTCCACGTTGATGATGAGGGCAATTTGTTCCTCGGAGCCGGGGACGATGGCACGAAAGCGAATGTCATAGGTGACTGTCCCCTCATGCACAGATTTGTCCTCGGTGTCCATACCGCTGATGACTGTGCCGCCCTCGTCCGGCAGCACCGGGACGGCGGACACCTGGGGTTGTCCCTCTATGTACTTCTCGGCAATGTCGTTGACATCACACTCTTTGTATTCTTCCAGGCAGGACTTCATAATCCGCGCCAGGATTGCCTTCTCAGACAGGACACGCTTGCAGGCAGCATCGTAGCCCGCACTGTCGTCTGTGACGTGCAACCCCTGGGAAATTGTCGTTTCCCCGTCCACCGTCCTCACCTTCTTTCACTTTATTCTACCACAGCTTTGCCAGAGCGTCCACTACTTTTTTGAATTGGCGGCGCGGAACCGGGAGAGGAAGCAAAACAAGTTGCGTATGCGCTGGGTGAGGGAGGCACAGCGGGCCGCAAAAGAGGCCGAGAAAGTTTCACTTCCGGCTGGTTGATATGTTTGCGTCGGTATGCTATACTTTGAAATTGAAAGATTAACTATTAAATGTCAAGCCCTAAAAAGAAAGATGGTGGGAAAAGTTAGACGGTTCCAAAAGGGCATAGCAAAGCAGAGGTCCAGGAGGACCCCGGATGGCTATTGAGGAAAATCAAGCAGCGGGACAGTAAGGCAGCCTGGACTTTTCCAGAGCAAAGATGAGCCGCACCAGCTTCTTGGCGGCATGGGATAAGGCAACGTTATAATGTTTACCTTCAGCCCGTTTCTTAGCCAGGTAGGCGGCAAATGCAGGGTCCCAGTGGCAGACGTATTTGGCGGCGTTATAGAGGGCGTAGCGAAGATAGCGGGAGCCGCGCTTCTCCATGTGAGGATAGACCGATATTATAAAGTAAAAAAGGTGGAGCGGGTGGACCTGGATTTTATTGCAAAAGTGTGCTTTGTGTTAGACTGTCAAGTCGAGGATTTATTGGAATATGAAAAGCCATGATCGTAACTTGACATTACTGTAGGTTCGCACCGCGCTATACCTCCCCCGCCCAACCGCAGTTTTCCGCGCAGAAAAAATTCGTCAAATTACACAAAGACGGTTTCCGCCTCTTTCCTTCGTTCCCTCAGATGCCGATATAACAGAAAAAGGAAGGGAGGGAATCTATGAAGGATATGAGCGTACAGGCCGTCGCCGCCGCCTCCCAGCAGGACAGCTCCGTACAGAAGCCGCCGGAGGACGTCGCGCCGCCCCAGGAAGATGCGGAGGTCATCCCCACTCTGGCCGATTACGCAGAGGAGGAGTCAAAAAGCCTGGCGGAAATGATTAAGGACGCCCAGGAAAAGGCGGAGGCCAACCGTAATAATCTGAAGGTCAAAAACAACACCCGCTACGGCGACGCGCCCCTGGAGGCATACGCCCGCCTGGCACGGGCCAAAAGCGTCTCGGAGGTCAACGCCGCCGCAGGCTATGCCCGCCGCCGTATGGCGCAGCTGAAGGGCGCGCTGCATGTGGACAGCGACAACGCCGCTAAAATCAAGGCCGCGATCAGCCAGCTGCAAAAGGCGGTGAACCGCGGCGCAAAAAAGAAACGGGACCTGACCAGAGAGCAGCAGGAGGCAAAGCGGAAAGCGCAATCGGAAGAGGAGGAGCAGCGCAAGCAGCTGGAACTGCGCCGCCGTCAGGCACAGCGGACCATCCGGGAGGCCGGATATCTGCGGGAGGCCCATATTTCCGACCAGCTGGCTACCCAGATTACCGTCACCCAGATGGAACTGCGCCAGCAGGCACAGTCCATGGCCGCTCCGCCGACCGCTTCCTACCTGGACGCCGCCGCACAGCAGTATGTGGCGGCGGCCGCCGCCGCAGCAGCCCCGGCGCCAACGGAAGCAATCTGCGTTCAGGGATAACCGAATATGGCTCAAAAGCTCCTGCCGGACAGCCCGGCAGGAGCTTTTTTTCACGCCCGCAGCAGTACCGGCTGGAGCTGACGGCCCTCCAGGGCCGCTTGAACCGTGCCGCTGATGAGGGAGAAATCCGCCATCAGGGAACAGGGCTTTTTTTCCGGATCGTCCTGCCCGAAGGGGACGAAATAGTAATTCTTCCGCACCAGCAGTTCCCCCAGATTCCTGGCCGCACCGCTCAGACCGTCGTTGGACGCCACGGCGATTACCACTGGCCTGTCGTTGCGCAGATGGGCCTTCGCCGCCATGGTCACGGCGGTGTCGGTGATGCCGTTGGCCAGCTTGCCCAGGGTGTTGCCTGTGCAGGGCGCGATGACCAGTACATCCAGCAGCTTTTTCGGCCCGATTGGCTCCGCATCCCGGATGCTGCCGATGGCCGTATGTCCTGTCAGACGCTCCAGCGAGGCCAGAAACGCCTCCGCCGTTCCAAACCGTGTGTCCGTGGACCGGCAGGCCCCAGACACGATGGGCAGAACGCTCTCATACTCCCCGCACAGCTTTTCCAGCTCCGCCAGTACCCTGGCGTGGGTGCAGAAAGAGCCGCATATCGCAAATCCCACTCGTTCTTTTCTCAAATGGGCTCACCTCGTTCTTCCAATATGTGATAGATGCTGTCCCGGATTGCGGCGGCGGCGGTGCGGGGAGCCACCCGGCCCGGCAGTCCCAGTGCGCTCTGGACACGGCGGCCCAGGTCTTTGGCCGCCTCCTGGTCCACCCCGCCGGGGGCGGACGCCAGATCCAGCAGGAGACAGTCCTCCCGCACCTGCCGCAGCAGGGCAGCATCGAAGAGCAGAGCGGGGACGGTGTTGAAGATCAGGTCGAATTTTTCCAGATTCCCGGACAGCTCCCCGGTGTGCAGACGCCCGTACCCCCACACAGCGGCCCAGGCCAAATCGCTGTACCGCCGGGCGGATACCGTCACATGCGCCCCCAGAGCCTGCAGACGCTGGGCCAGCAGACGTCCAATGCGTCCGCAGCCAGTCACCAGGCACTCGCTGGCGTGGATGGTCCGGTCCGTGCGCTCCATGGCCATCTGAATGGCCCCCTCCGCCGTGGGGAGGGCATTGGCAATCTGTGTCTCCTCACGGTCGTAGTAGTCCGCCAGCGTCAGTCCGAAATCCGCCATCAGCCGGGGCGACAGCTCGCCGGTCAGACCCCCCAGCAGCAGCTGGTCGTAGCGCAGCCGCGGCCACAGCTGCTCCGCCTCCAGACGGGTGTCCGTCAGCGGCAGCGTCAGCTGTCCGCCCCGGCACACCGGCAGCGGCAGAATCAGCAGTCGGGCCTCCAACGCCTGGCTCAGCGGCACGGCGTTGGGCGCGCCGCCCTGCTCCAGACCCCAGGTCGCAACATCAAAGCCGTCCTCCAGCAGCAGCCGGGCCAGCCAGACCTGCCGCAGATCGCCGCCCAGTACGGCGGCTGTTCGTTTCATTACGCATCCCCCCTCTGCAACAGTCTATGCGCCCCCGCGGCAGGTGGTTCCGGAGGCCGCCGGAACCCTGGGCCTGGGATTGCGGTACAATTTACAGTTTGTTCAAATTGATGGAGAAAAATCATATTGACAGAACCCGGCAATGGTGATACACTGCCTTTAGCACTCAGGGAGATGGAGTGCTAAAGGAGTGGCGGTATGGAACTCACACCACGAAAAAGGCAGATATTGAAGGTCGTTACCGAGCGGTATATTGATTCCGCTGAGCCGGTCAGCTCCAAGTTTCTGGCCCAGGCCATGGGCGGAAATATCAGCTCCGCTACCATCCGCAACGAGCTGGCGGAGCTGACGGAGCTGGGCTACCTGGAACAGCCCCATACCTCCGCCGGACGGGTCCCCTCCCCGCAGGGCTACCGGCTCTACGTCAACGAGCTGATGGAGCAGAAGGCCCTCACCGACCAGGAGGCCGCGGAGATCAACGCCGCCCTCGGCGGCAAGATGCGGGAGCTGGACAGCGTGATCGCCCAGGCGGGCCAGGTGGTCTCCTCCATCGTCAGCTACCCCGCCTACGCGGCGGCGGTGGGGAAGAGCGCCGTTACCATCCAGCGTTACGACCTCCTGCCGGTGGATGAAAACAGCTTTATCGCCGTGGTCATGACCACCGACAGCCGGGTGAAAAGCCAGCTCCTTCACAGCAGCATCCCCGTCACCCCGGATGAACTGCCCGCCTTGGCCAACCTGCTCAACAGCCATTTTACCGGCATCGCCAGCGAGGAGATGGGCCGGAAGCTGATGAGCCTGGCCGGACAGCTGGGGGCGGAGCTGTTCATGCCCCTGAGCCTTGCCATTGAATACGCCGGCGACGTGGCCGACCGCGTTGCCCGCAACCAGGTGTACACCACCGGCCAGGCTCAGCTGCTGCGCCAGCCGGAATTCCAGGACCTGGCGAAAGCTAACGGTCTAATGGGCCTGCTCACAGACCAGAAGGATAATCTGCCGGTTTTGGATGAAAATACGTCTATGCAGATTCTCATCGGACCGGAGAACGTCAACGAGGCCCTGCGGGACGCCAGCGTCGTTGTCGCCAGCTACGACATCGGCGGCAATATGCGGGGATTGATCGGCGTGGTGGGTCCTACGAGAATGGATTACGCCGCCGTAGCGGCCCGGCTGAGCTATTTTGCAGAAAGCCTTACCAAAATGTTTGGTCAAAATAATCAGTTGCCCCCAAAGGAGGATGACATATCGTGAGTAAGAACAAAAAAGAGAAGCCCGCTCCCATGGACGAGGAAAAAAAGGAGCCTATGGAGCAGGAGGGCGGACAGCCTGCGAAGGAGGCCCCGGAGACGGAGGACGCCGGGGAGACCTTCACCGTCACCCGGGAGCAGATGGAAAAAATGGAGGCCCTGGCCGCACAGCAGGCCGCGCTGAACGACAAATACCTCCGCCTGGCCGCAGAGTACGACAACTACCGCAAGCGCACCGCGCGGGAAAAAGAGAGCACGTACCAGGACGCCAAGATGGACACCATCAAGAGCTTCCTGGAGGTATACGACAACCTGGAGCGGGCCGCACAGCAGGCGGGCGACGAGGAGAACGTCCACAAAAAGGGCATGGTGATGATCTTCCGCCAGCTGGAAGCCGTGCTGGAGAAGATGGGCGTCACCGCAGAGGACCCCACCGGGCTGGCTTTCGACCCCCTCAAGCACAGCGCCGTGATGCACGTGGACGACGAAAATTTCGGCGAGGGTATTGTGTCCCAGGTGTTCCAGAAGGGCTTCCTTCTGGGGGAAAAAGTGATCCGGTTTGCCTCCGTGCAGGTGGCAAATTGAGGATATAGATGAACTGTGTTAAAAATTTATTTTCGATATATAGGAGGACAAGAATATGTCTAAAGTGATCGGTATTGATTTGGGTACCACCAATTCCTGCGTAGCAGTGATGGAGGGCGGCGAGTCCGTCGTCATCACCAACGCCGAGGGCAACCGCACCACCCCGTCCGTCGTGGCCTTCTCCAAGACCGGCGAGCGCATGGTGGGTCAGGTCGCCAAGCGGCAGGCGATCACCAACCCTGACCGCACCATTGCATCCATCAAGCGGGAGATGGGCAGCGACCACCGGGTGGGCGTGGACGGCAAGAACTACACCCCCCAGGAGATCAGCGCCATGATCCTGCAGAAGCTGAAAGCCGACGCGGAAGCCTATCTGGGCTCCACCGTCACCGAGGCGGTCATCACCGTCCCCGCCTACTTCACCGACTCCCAGCGTCAGGCCACCAAGGACGCCGGTAAGATTGCCGGTCTGGAGGTCAAGCGCATTATCAACGAGCCTACCGCCGCGGCCCTGGCCTACGGTCTGGACAAGGAGAGCGACCAGAAAATTATGGTCTACGACCTGGGCGGCGGCACCTTCGACGTGTCCGTGCTGGAGATCGGCGACGGCGTCATTGAGGTTCTGGCTACCGCGGGCAACAACCGTCTGGGCGGCGACGACTTTGACGAGTGCATCATGAAATACCTGGTGGCCGAGTTCAAGAAGGCGGAGGGCATCGACCTGAGCGGCGATAAGGTGGCTATGCAGCGGCTGAAGGAGGCCGCCGAGAAAGCAAAGATCGAGCTGTCCGGCGTCGCCACCACCACCATCAACCTGCCCTATATCACCGCCGACGCCAGCGGCCCGAAGCACTTGGACGTGACCCTCAGCCGGGCTAAGTTCAACGAGCTGACCGCCCATCTGGTGGAGGCCACCATGGGCCCTGTGCGTCAGGCTATGAGCGACGCGGGTCTGGGCGGCAGCGAGATTTCCAAGGTGTTGCTGGTGGGCGGCTCCAGCCGGATTCCCGCCGTGCAGGACGCGGTGAAGAACATCACCGGCAAAGAGGGCTTCAAGGGCATCAACCCCGACGAGTGCGTGGCCGTGGGCGCGGCGATTCAGGCCGGTGTGCTCACCGGCGACGTGAAGGGCCTGCTGCTGCTGGACGTCACCCCCCTGAGCCTGGGCATTGAGACCATGGGCGGCGTCTGCACCCGCCTCATTGAGCGCAACACCACCATCCCCGCCAGAAAGAGCCAGATTTTCTCCACCGCCGCGGACAACCAGACCAGCGTGGAAGTAAACGTGCTCCAGGGCGAGCGGGAGATGGCAGCGGCCAACAAGAGCCTGGGCCGGTTCCATCTGGACGGCATCGCGCCGGCCCGCCGGGGCGTCCCCCAGATCGAAGTGACCTTCGACATCGACGCCAACGGCATCGTCAACGTCTCCGCCAAGGACCTGGGTACCGGCAAGGAGCAGCACATCACCATCACCTCCTCCACCAATATGTCCAAGGAGGATATTGAGAAGGCCGTCAAGGAGGCGGAGCAGTATGCCGCCGAGGACGCCAAGATGAAGGAGGCCGTGGAGACCCGCAACAACGGCGATCAGATGGTCTATCAGGCGGAGAAGTTCCTCAGCGAGAACGGCGACAAGATCCCGGAGGACGAGAAGGCCAAGGTGCAGCCCGCTGTCGAGCGTCTGAAAGAGGCCCTCAAGGGCGAGGACACCGCGGCCATCAAAGCGGCTACCGACGAGCTGCAGCAGGCATTCTTCGCCGTCAGCGAGAAGATGTACCAGCAGGCCGGCGGTCCCCAGGGCGACCCCAACATGGGCGGTCAGGCAGGCCAGGCCGCTGATGGCCAGCCGTTCTACGACGCCGACTATAAGGTGGTCGATGACGATGACGCCAACAAATAATAGCACCCATGCGGGGCCGCTGGCAGGCGGCTCCGCTTACCCCTGTATTTTCCCGCCTCTGCTGGCACAGCGGACGCGGGGCGGAGAGGAGGAGCAAAGGCGCGGCTTTGCGACCATGTATGGCAGAACAGAAGCGTGATTATTATGAAGTGCTGGGCGTCCAGAAGGGCGCGGCAGAGGCGGAGATCAAAAAGGCATACCGGAAGCTCGCCAAGGAGAACCACCCGGACCTCCACCCGGACGACAAGGCGGCGGAGGCCCGGTTCAAGGAGATCAACGAGGCATATGAGGTGCTCAGCGACAGCGGCAAGCGGTCCCGGTACGATCAGTTCGGCTTCGCCGGGGTGGACCCCAACTACGGCGGGGGCGGCTTTGGCGGCGGCTTCGACGGCGGCTTCGACTTCGGAGACCTGGGCGATATCTTCGGCAGCTTTTTCGGCGGCGGCTTCGGCGGCGGTACCCGGACCCGCAGCGGCCCCCAGCGGGGCGAGAGCCTGCGCACCCGGCTGACCATTACATTTGAAGAGGCGGCTTTCGGCTGCGAGAAGGACGTGAGCCTGGACCGGGTGGAGGAGTGCGGCGAGTGCCACGGCTCCGGCGCGGCCCCCGGTACCAGTCCGGAAACCTGCTCCAACTGCGGCGGTACCGGCCAGGTCCAGCAGCGCCGCCAGACCCCTATGGGCGTGTTTGCCACTACCAGCGCATGCCCGCGCTGCGGCGGCAGGGGCAAGATCATCAGTTCCCCCTGCAAGAGCTGCGGCGGTACCGGTCAGGTGCGCCAGCGCAAGACCCTGAAGGTCACAATTCCCGCGGGCATCGACAACGGTCAGATCGTGTCCCTCCGGGGACAGGGCAACGCGGGCAAAAGCGGCGGCCCTGCCGGCGATCTGCAGATTGTGATTACCGTACAGCCCCACCCGCTGTTCACACGGGAGGGCAACAATGTCTATTGCGACGCCCCCATTACCTTTACTCAGGCGGCGCTGGGCGGCGAGCTGGAGATCCCCACCATTGACGGCAAGGTGAAGTACGATATCCCTGAGGGGACCCAGACCGGTGCCACCTTCCGCCTGCGGGGGAAGGGCATCCCCAATGTGAGTGGCCGGGGGCGGGGCGACCAGTTCGTTACCGTCAACATCGAGACCCCCCGGAACCTCAACCGGGAACAGAAGGAGGCCCTGCGGAAATTCAGCGAATCTCTGAAAGAGAAGAATTACGAGGAAAAGAAGGGCTTCTTTAACAAGAAGACGAAGAAATAGACGCCAGAAAAAACAGAGGGGAGAGACAGAAGAATGAAAATTGCAATGGCTTCGGACCACGGCGCATTGGACCTGAAAAACGAGATCAAGGCGTGGCTGACCGAACAGGGTCACGAGGTCACGGACTTCGGCACCAATACCCCCGACAGCTGCGACTACGCGGACTTTGTGGAACCAGCCTGCCGGGCTGTGGCGGAGGGAAAGGCCGACCGGGGCATTGTCATGTGCACCACCGGCATCGGCGCGTCCATCACCGCCAACAAGGTCCGGGGCATCCGCTGCGCCCTGTGCAGCGAGCCCTGGAGCGCAGAGATGACCCGGCGGCACAATAACGCCAACGTGCTGGCCATCGGCGCTGCCGTGGTGGGGCCGCTGCTGGCCCGGCAGATCACCGCCGCCTTCCTGACCCACGAGTTCGAGGGCGGACGGCACCAGCGCAGAATTGATAAGATCGCGGCGGTGGAGGACCGGCGGTAACAGACAAAAAGAAAAATGAGGTTATCTCTGATAGCCTCATTTTTTGTTTGTTTCCTTTTTTGTGCTCCGGTTCTGCGTTATAATAGACCTATCAAAGACGGGAGGCGGGTTATGAGCAGCTATACAAAGGCGTTGGCCCTGTGGCGGCGCAAAGGGATTCGGACGGACGCGGAGCTGGCGGAGGCCCTCAGCAGCCATAGCATTGCGTTTGCGTTCCACTCCGGGAAAATTGAGAACGACCGCATTACCTTCCACGACACGCGGGAGATTTTTGAACACGACGGCGTGACCTCCTACACCGGCGACCTGCGCACGCTGTTTGAAATCCGAAACGCGCGGGAGGCATATGAGCTGTTCCTCCAGGCGTTCCGGGACCGGAGGCCGCTGGATGAGACGCTGATCCAGGATTTCCAGCGGCGGCTGACCTACGGCACGTACGATTCCCGGCGTTGGCAGCTGGGAGAGCGGCCTGGGGCGTACAAACGCCGGGACTATGTGACCGGACGGGGGGAGGTGGGCGCGGCTCCGGAGGATGTGGCGGAGGAGATGGCGGAGCTGCTGGCGGAGCTGGAGGACGCCGGTCCGGAACAGAGCCTGACGGCGGCGGCTTACTTCCACGCCAAGTTTGAGAACATACACCCCTTTGCGGACGGCAACGGGCGGACCGGGCGGCTGGCGATGAACTACCTGCTGGCGCTCCGGGACCATCCCCCGATTATCATTCACGAGGAGGACCGCCGGGACTACTATGGGGCGTTGGAAGCCTGGGACGAGGCCCAGACGCTGGAGCCGCTGCGGGCCTTCCTGCAGGCCCAGCTGGAAAAAACCTGGGCAAAGCAGATTGCGCGGGAGGAAAAGAAAATCGGGAGGTAAAACCTCCCGAAACGCATAAGGATGCCCCGCAGCAGCCGTGTGAGCCCGCTATAACCTGCACATAGAAAGCAGGTGGGTTGCCTGCAGCGTCCTTTACTACTTCCAACTTCCAACCGCAGAAGGCAGCCGGGAGGCCTGCAAACCAGACGCTGAACCAGCATCCCGAATAACGAAATGTGGGTTAAAAAAGACTCATCACGCACCCCGCAGGGCATCTCAGACGTACAAACTATTCTATGCCGTCCCGCTCATGGCGGGAACTGCAAAACAGCGGTTTATTCGTCCTCATCCTCGTCGCTGTAAAACCGCTCCATAAAGAGGGCGTAGATCTTCTCCAGCTCCTCGTCGGTGTCCAGCGTGGAGAGCAGCTCCTCGCCGTTTTCCTCAATGGACTTCAAAATCACCATACCATAGTCTTCGCTCTCCTCGCCGCCCTCCTCCAGCACGGCGGGGAAAAAGGCCATATAGGTGTTCCCCTCATGCTCCAGGGCGTCTACCAGCTCCAGTTCGATATCGTTGCCCTCTTCGTCTGTCACGGTGATAAAATCGGGGCCGTACTCTTCACTCATCAGCGGAACCTCCCTTACGCCTTACTTTGGACTCTTTATGTCCGCCTCTATAGTGTACCCTTTTTTTTAGAAAATTGCAAGAGTATTTCTATAGTGACTTTTCGACAATTTCTAGGGGCCATTTTTGTGTTTATTGAAGAAAATTAGCCATTCCTCCCGGTTGGGACCGGCAGGTCCCGCATTTTTTATCTTTTCAAAACAGCAAAGCCGTGTTATACTATAATTTGGCATCTTGCCGTGCGGCAGGATTTCCCCCCCGCCGCGCCCGGCAAAAACCAGCCTCTCCCGCCTGCGGGCTGGAGACCCCAACCCTGATCAAAGGAGGTACAAAACTATGGAACCTGCAAATTCCGGCGGGCAGATGCAGCCCTACGGCGGCCAGATGCAGCCGCGGGAGGATCAGCCGCCTTACGGCAGAGGTCCGGCGCCCAAGAAGAAGAAAAAAAAGCGGTTTTCCATTGTCCGGTTCTTCGGCAGGCTTCTCCTGGTCCTCTTCACCCTTTGCGTGATTGGTGTGCTGACCCTGGCCCTTTTCTGCAAGTATTTTATGACATACGTCAACACCACCCTCATCCCCTCCCTGGATGAAATCACCATTGAGGAAATGACCCTCTCCCTGGCGTCCACCATCTATTACACAGACGCCAACGGGCAGGACCATGTGATGCGCACCCTGTACGACAGCGACAGCAACCGGGAGCTGATCGAATTCGACGACCTGCCCAAGCATCTGGTGGACGCCATCGTTGCCATCGAGGACCACCGCTTCTGGGAACACAAGGGTGTGGACTGGTACGGCACTGGCCGGGCCACGCTCTACAGCGCCGTTGGGAAAGACACCCAGGGCGGCTCTACCATCACCCAGCAGGTGGTGCGGAACATTACAAAAGACAAGGAGGTCACGGTCAAGCGGAAGCTGCGGGAGATTTTCCGCTCCCTGGACTTTGACGCCAAACACAGCAAGGAGGAAATCCTGACCCTCTATCTCAACAAGGTCTACTTCGGCCACGGCTTCTCCGGCATCCAGACCGCCGCCAAGGGTTATTTCGGCAAGGATGTGTCTGAGCTGACACTGGCGGAGAGCGCGTGTATTGTGGGCATTACCAACTATCCCTCCCTGTACGACCCCCTTTGGAAAAAGGAGTTCAAACAGGAGGACGGCTCCATCAAGACGCCCCGTGACTTCAACAAAGCCCGACAGATTGATGTCTTGGATAGTATGGCAAGATACGGCTTTATTTCCGAGGAGGAGGCGGAGGCCGCCAAGGCAGAGCCGCTGAACTTTGTGGAAACCGCTGCAGACACGACGGACGAAGACGGCGAGGCGGTGGACAGAAGCGAAATTTACTCCTGGTTCGAGGACCAGGTGATCGACGATGCCATTGATCTCATCGCCCAGGCCAAAAACATCGCGCGGGAGTATGCAGCCGACCTGCTCTACTCCGGCGGCTACCACATCTATACCACTCTGAATCCGGAAATCCAGAGCATTGTGGACAGCGTCTACAGGGACACCGACTACTTTGCGTCCCAGATCAAGTCGGGTTCCCCGCTGGACTCTGCCATGACGGTGGTGGACCCCTACACCGGACACGTGGTGGCAATGGCCGGCGGCGTGGGCGAGAAGACTGTGAACCGGAGCTTGAACCTGGCTACTTCCCCCCGCCAACCGGGCAGCTCCATCAAGCCCATGTCCATCTATGCCCCCGCCATTGAGTACGACGTGGTCAGCCCTGTGGCGATTATCGACGACTACCCCATTCAGGTCAACGACTCCGGTACCGGCGGCTATCCGAAAAACTCGCCCACCCGGTATACCGGTCCCGTGACGGTCCGCACCGGCGTGCAGCGGTCCATCAACACCGTGGCAGTCCGGATTCTGCAAAAGCTGGGCAACACCCGCTCCTTTGACTTCATGGAGCAGAACCTGGGTATGGACCTGGATATCTCCGACCTGGGTCCCAGCCCACTGGCCCTGGGCGGACTGACCATCGGCGTGACCACCGAGCAGGTGGCCGCAGCCTACGGCGCGTTCGCCAACAGGGGCATCTATACGCCCCCCAGGACCATCACACGGATTGAGTCCAACGACCACTCCGAGGTCATTGCCAGCACGGACAACCAGTCCAGCCAGGCGATGAAGGAGAGCACCGCCTACCTCATGACCCAGCTGCTCCGCAACGCCGTCAGCAGCGGTACCGGTACCGAGGCCCAGATCAGCGGTATGCATGTGGCCGGTAAGACTGGTACCACTACCAACAACTGCGACCGCTACTTTGCCGGGTATACCCCCTATTATTCCGCCGCCGTGTGGGTGGGCCACGCCAAGAGCAATGAGAAAATCTCCACCAGCGGCAACCCGGCGGCCAGAATCTGGCAGAAGGTCATGAGCCAGATTCACGCCAACCTGCCGGACAAGGAGTTCCCGGACCGGCCCGAAGGCGTGACATCCCGGACCGTCTGCGGCCACTGCGGCGGCGTGCCCAGCGCACTGTGCAGCGACGCGGTCAGCGGCGAGTCCCAGAGCAGCTGGTCCCCGGAGGGGAACTGCGACTGCCATATGGAGGTCAGAATCTGTACGGACCCGGCCACCGCCGAGGAGCATCTGGCTACCGAGTTCTGCCCGGAGGAGACTGTGACCACCCGAATCATGCAGAAGGGCCGGGAGTTCCTGGAATTGCCCAGCGGCAGTCTGGTGCTGAGCGAGGACGCCATGGATCACTACACCTATTTCAGTACCGCAGCCACGCCCTGCGTCATCCACGACGAGAACTACCTCCCGGAGGCGGACGATCCCCTGCTGCCCGGCGAGGAGGGGGAGAATGACGATCCCGCAGGCAATCCCCCCAACACTCCCCGTCCCGGCGAGGGCGGCTGGCCTACCGAGCCCTACAATCCCAGTAAGCCCAGCCAGCCCAACCAGCCCGCTGAACCGAATCACCCCGGCTCCGCCAAGCCGCCGGACAACAACACTGCGCCCCCCCAGGGCGAAACCAATCCCCCGCCGGAACCCAGCGAACCGGATGAACCGGACGAGCCGGAGCTGCCGCCGGAACCGGTCCTGCCTTAGAGATAAAAAATTTACAGCATTGGGGCAACTTGTACTTGCGAAACGGACAAGAATCAAGTATACTATTGTGCGTTGAGCCAAAAATCGACCCTCGGCAGCAGAAGACAGCAATCGCCGCCCCCGGCTGGGGCCGTGCGGCAGAAAATTTTTGGAAGGAATGAACAACCATGAGCGCATCCAGAGAAAAGAAAAGACGCCAGGAACAGCTGGCAACCGGCAGCGTGAATCCAAGAGCCGCCCGCGAGGCGGAGCAGAGAGCGGCGGAAAAACGGTCCTCCGTCCTCTACACCATCCTGGCCGTGGCATTTATTGCGGCGGCAATCTTCCTGGTGGTGTACAACTCCGGCATCCTGGAGCGGAACAAAACCGCCGTGACCATCGACGGCGAGAAGTACAACGCGGCCCAGGCAGCCTACTACTACCAGCAGGCATACCAGAGCTATATGAACAGCACCAGCGGCTATATGGCCCAGATGTACGGTATGCTCGACCCCCAGTCCCCCCTGAAGGATCAGGCCTATGACGACACCCGCTCCTGGGCGGACTACTTCAAGGAGCTGGCGGTGGACAACATGAAGTTTGTCCATGCGGCGAAAAAGCTGGCCCAGGAGAACAACATCACCCTGGAGCAGGAGGATCAGGACCTGTACAGCGAGAACATGAAAGCGCTGAAAAAATCTGCCGCCGAGGCGGGCTTCACCTACAAGGCGTATCTGAAGGCCATCTACGGCGCAACCATGACCTCCTCCATCTATGAAGCCTGCGAGAAGGACCGTATGCTGGCGACCAGAGTCTCCAGCGTCCAGCAGGATACCTTCACCTTTACCGACGACGAGATTCAGACGTACTACGAGGAGAACAAGAACAATTATGATCTGGTAGACGGCGCCTATGTCTCCGTCTCCGGCAACCCGGAGCAAAAGACCGACGATGAGGGCAACGCTATCGAGGCCACCGAGGAGGAAAAGACCGCCGCTATGGAGGCGGCAAAGGAGACCGCAGAGGAGATTCTGGCCGCTTATAAGGCCGGAGGAGACCTGGAGGAGCTGGCCGTCGAGCACGATGCAGGCTATTACGGCAGCGAGGAGATGAGCTACTCCACCAGCACAGCCGTTGAGTGGCTCTTTGACAGCGCACGGAAATCCGGCGATGTGGAGGTGTTGGAGAGCGAGGGCCAGTATTATGTGGCGCTCTTCAATGGCCGTGAGCGGAATGAGGCTCTGAACTACAACATCCGCCATATCCTTGTGACCGAGGCCAATCTGGAGCTGCCGGAGGGCGAGGAGGCCGCAGAGGGCCAGGTTGCCCAGAAGGCCCAGGAGATTCTCGACAGCTGGGACGGCACCGAGGAAGGCTTTGCCAAGCTGGCCGGGCAGTATTCCCAGGACAGCGGCAGCAAGGACAACGGCGGTCTGATTGAGAACGTCGCAAAGGGCGACATGGTCTCCGAGTTCAACGACTGGTGCTACGAGGCCGGACGCAAGACCGGCGATACCGGCATTGTCGAGAGCTCCTACGGCTCCCACATCATGTACTTTACAGGCTACACCGATACCGAGTATTGGCATTATGCCTGTGAGAACGCTCTGAAGAGCGACGCCTTCTCCACCTGGTACGATGAGACCACGGAGAGCGTGACCGCAGAGGTGGACGAGAGCGGTATGGACGCCATCAATGCGTAACTGAAAAAAGTACAGCCCCGGTTTTCCGGGGCTGTCTTTCTGCCGGGAGGGTAGAGATGAACGAACGGTTTTTGAGAAACGAGATGCTGCTGGGCCGGGAGGCGGTGGAAAAGCTGGCGGCGTCCCACGTGTGCGTGGTGGGACTGGGCGGCGTAGGCAGCTGGGCGGCGGAGGCCCTGGCCCGGTCCGGGGTGGGGGAGCTGACCCTCATTGACGAGGACTGCTACCGGGAGAGCAACATCAACCGCCAGCTGGGGGCTGTGGAATCCACCTTGGGCCAGCCGAAGCCGGAGGCTATGGCCCGGCGGGTACTGGAGGTCAACCCGGCGTGCCGGGTCCATCCGGTTACAGGGCGGTACGACAGGGAGAACGGAGACCGGTTCTTTGGCGATTACGACTACCTGGCGGACGCCATCGACCTGGTGGCCTGCAAGGTGGATTTGATCTGCCGCGCACTGGAGCGGGGGATTCCCATTCTCTCCGCCCTGGGTACGGGCAACAAGCTGGACCCGTCCAGGCTGGAGGTGACGGACCTGAGCAAAACGCGGGGCTGTCCCCTGGCGCGGGTCATGCGCCGGGAGCTGGGCCGGAAGGGGATCAAGCATCTGAAGGTGGTGTACAGCCCGGAGGAACCGGCCTGCTGCGCCCCGCTGGAGACGCCGCCGCCGGGCCGGCGCAGCGTACCAGGCAGCGTACCTTGGGTCCCACCGGTAGCTGGACTGCTGCTGGCAGGCGCGGTGGTAATGGATTTGATTGGGGACTTGATCCCGCAGAAAACAACGGAAGGGAAGGATATCATATGAAAATCAGACGCGCGGAGGAGCGGGACATCCCCCGGCTGGGGGAACTGCTGCTCCAGGTGTGCCGGGTACACCAGCAGGGCAGGCCGGACCTGTTCCGGGCGGGCGGCAGAAAGTACGATGACGCGGAATTGCAGACGCTCCTGCGGGACGGGGAACGCCCCATTCTGGTTGCGGAGGACGAGGCCGGACAGGTGGCCGGTTATGCGTTCTGCGTGTACCAGCGGCATCAGAACGAGGGGTCGTTCAACGATTTGACAACCCTGTATCTGGACGACCTGTGCGTAGACGAAAGCTGCCGGGGGAAGCAGGTGGGCAAATCGCTGTATGGGGCGGTACTGGACCTGGCCCGGTCTGCCGGATGCTATAACGTGACGCTGAACGTGTGGTCCTGCAATCCGGGAGCCATGCGCTTTTATGAAAAGTGCGGACTGAAACAGCAGAAAGTGGGAATGGAACTGATTCTGTGAAATGTGGTTGACAGCCTTTGGAAAATCTGCTAAAATCAGGCGTAGAAGATAGTGTGTGTTTATCTGTCTTGGCGAAGGAGGGGGCTTGAATGTATCTGAAAAAGAGAGTCATTGCACTACTCGGCTTGACGCTGCTTCTGACGGCGTGCGCTCCAAAGGTGGAGAGCAGTAAACCGGTCCCTATGAAATCTATAGAGGAGATACCGCCCCAGGAGGAATTCGTAAAATATCCGCTTGGTAAAATGCAGGAAGTCAGAGACGCCATTGAGGGAATACCTGTTGAGGACTGCGAGACGCACTATGTGGAGCTGCTTGAAGCATTTTTGGAAGAAGAAGAATACGAATTATTTGCGTTTGAGATTGAGGAGGATAATTTGTCTCTCATCCTGGGACAAAATTTGAAACCGCGCCTGAATCTGACCTTCAGAATTGATTTGAGAAAGAGCGTTCAGCGGGACATTGACGATGTGGAAAACGCAAAGGAGCTTGCTTTCCGGATCATGGACGAGATGGGCCGCGATACATTCTTTACACTGAAAGCGGCAGAGGTTGTTGTATCCACCTATGACATGAATGGCTATATCATTGATACTTCGCACATGTCGCGAGGTTCGGCTGAACTTAGAGCGTTGGAACAGCCTGAAGTGGAATATTCCGCCCAGACTGTGGCTTTTAATTTCAAAAACAAGCAATCTGCATTCTTTTTGAAAAAATTTGGCGCAATACAGGAAACAAAAGAATTGTATGTGGAATATTATGTGGACGACCGCTATTTGGGCAGAGGGGATGTAATCAGGTCCAATATAGACAATCTTACCAATATAAATGATGAAATAACAGAGTACTTGCTGAGCGAGGACGCCATTGCGCAGTATGCGCAGGAAAACGGCCTGGAGGTCCTGACCATTTCATTCTGGAACGGGTCCCTTGCCATTAATGGCCGCGAGGAGCCCTGCCTGACCTTTCAGTCAAAGATTATAGCGGAATTTTTGTAAAAGCCCCAGTATTAAACAGGCCTAGGTCTAGCTCCAGAAAGGAGCGGACCTAGGCCTGTTGGGTAAAATAAAAGAGAATAACTGTCAATCCACAAGTTTGCGCAGAATTAATTGTTCACAGTCTTAATCTTACATAATAACTTACTTATAAGGAAGCCAATGTATTACCAAGAAATAAAGA
>Ga0137308_101560_pt1 | contig 21105 bp, 22 predicted proteins | sample Inofrocosms_June_FD_97181 | JGI IMG/M metagenome (GOLD analysis project Ga0137308, IMG submission 97181) | Mouse cecal microbial communities from Vienna, Austria - N-Acetylneuraminic and N-Acetylglucosamine D2O microcosms_June | ecosystem: Host-associated > Mammals > Digestive system > Large... | reverse complement strand
ATAATTTGACACAAAAGCAATTATGTGAGAATTTAAACATCAGTCGGTCAGTTTATTCATATTTTGAATGTGGTCGAAGGATACCCGATATAGATACTCTCTTAATGTTCGCAGAATACTATGAGGTTTCATTAGATGAATTGGTGGTCGGCTCTTCTACTGAAATAGATACATCTGTTAAAGATACATCTGCCTATGATTTAGGGATTGCCCTTGTGCGTCACCTTCAATCAAAGCATATTCCGATTGAGAACATTATGAAGTTGTCAAAAGCGGATTTTGATTTTTTAACTGATTACAAGAAACTGACAGCGGAAAATCAGGCAGAAATGAACTATTTAATGAATTATAAAATAAGAAAGCAATCTGAATAGCAGACCCCTCATACCTTAAACTATAAGAGGTCTGCACTTTTTTACGCCAAACATTCAGCAAGTAATTTTGCAAGATATCTCATGCCTAACTTGAATCCCTCATGCTGAGAAGTTAGGGCAACGGAAAACATAGCGTCTTGCAGTGTTTCCAATTCATCAACGCTTAGTTTGTCCTCAAATGGTTTAGAAAGTTGAATCACTTCCTCGGTAACACGTTCCTCCATATGTACCACTTCTTTCTCGTGTCTAACGACATTCTCATAGATTTTCAATAATTCGCTCATTCGTTTGTCCTCTCTTTCCTTGTTTGATAATCCCAAAATGTCAGAACATGAATCAACTCGTACATCTGCTTGTAATTTAGCTGTTTCCAGTCTGTTATTTCAAATAAGGATGTCAAAACGAGACTGAAAAACTGCTCTGTTATTTTCTTCTGCTGAATCAAGCGGCAGAGGATATTATATTGTGTCTTGGTATAGGTCTGCGGTTTGTCCTGTACGTTTTGAATGTCAGTACGCATATTCTGGTAAATTAAATCTTTTTTGTCATAGTTCATCAATTTCATAAATCTACCACCTTTCCCCAAAGTTCCTCACATTCGCCGTAGTTGGGGCAGTAGTCGCAAAAACTGAAATCGCATTCTGCACATATATAGCCGCCACAGCTAACAATGGGAACACATGTTGATAAATAATCACTGCAAATCTGACAACATGAGCAGTATTCGCCGACTGCCTGACCTTGAAAATAACACATAGCAACACTTCCTTTCTGGCAAAAAAATAACCTAACGGTTTAGCAATAGGTCTTATCAACGGTTTCATAGGCAAAGCAATTTCCGTAGAATCTCCATTTTCCGTCACATTCGGCAAACGTCATATAAGTTGCCTTAAGTCGTCGGTCGATATCGTAAACATGGCTGTATGGCTCTCCAACTTGCAGATAACCATATGACATTGCTCTTGGCGGCATTACGTTCATAAAGTAATCCACAAGGTTTTCTTCCACAATATCCCCTTTGCGGAGATAATCATAAATGCTTGTCCTGCCTGTACGGTCAGCAAAATCTGTCCATCCGTTTAAAGTTTTGATTTCTGTACTCATAAAAAAATCCTCTCTTTCTTATTAATATATGTGCTTCATTACGTCCAGAATAATTGCGCTGTGGCTGTCTGCTTCAATGTTCACTCGTCTTGTGCCGCCGCCCTTAAATGTAATCTGTATAGTATTATCATCAATCAGAGTTAGACTGATGATATCAAGATTGGCAGATACAAGTGTCAACTCAAAAATACTTACAAAATCTTCTTTACTCATGCTTCTCACGCTCCTTTAATTCAATGAATATTGTTTTGATTGACGAGTTACTTTCTGTGAGCCGTATTTGGCTCTTATATCATCAATGGGTATCTCTCCCTTGTGATAACGTGAAAATTCTCCGTAGTGCCACGTCCACGCCTTTTTCTTTGGGGCAAATTTAAAACCTAATTCTTTCAGCCTGTCTTTATAAGCGTAGCAATTAAAGCACCATATCCAACTGCCGATTAATTCAATCTCCATACTGTAACCGATTATCTGGTTTAAGACCGCCTTGAACGCTTCATTCTCAGCGTTTTGGTCATAGGTGGTACTTTCTCCGTCTGGCTTGCTTTCCTTGCTTAAAATGGCAAATAAGCGGTCGTACTCGATATTGATTTCTTTCATTATTTCCTCGTTGCCGCCGTTGTCTGGGTGGTACTGCTTCAAAAGTTCCCTGTACCGTTTCCGTAGTTCCTCAATTGTCTTAACTCCTGCAAAATACTTGTTCATCTGTTCATTCTCCTTTCTTTTCTCTGTGTTTTAGGCATAAAAAAATAAGCCTTTTACTGTCTTGCTTAGGACACTGGATCATATTACAGCTTTGCTATGTATGCGCTTGGATTACTCTCTTTGAAACACTTCCTTTCCTGCCGTTCATTCCATAACAATTCCGTCAATTCTTCCTGTGAATGCGGCTGATACTGGACAGACTGTAACTTGCCGTATTCCATATCAGGATAGCCACTAATCCTATCATCTGCACTCTGGGTGCGGTAACCATGCTCATACTGCATTACAACCGTTTCAGATTTAAGGGATGCCGTCTGAATGTGCTTATAATGTGCCATATAATCAAGCGCATAAATATTTCCCATAACTGAACCCTGTGCGCCGCCTATAACTTCAACCACAAAAGCAAGAATCGGGTCGCTTGTCTGCTCTGCATAGAAAGAGAATGTGTTAAACTCCCTTGTATCTTTCAAGAGTGTATTCCTTTCCAGTAAAAGCCACGTTCCTGCTGTCCTGCATAACCATATAAAGGTTTTGTCCTGCTGTTCCCGCCTGTCTGCTGCTTCGGTCAACATTTCCCTGTCAATCTCAAAATCAGACTGATAATAACGTGTGTGTTTCGCTACAACCTTTTCCATAAAATCCAGAATGTCCACGTTGCTAAATTTTGTGTTGCTTTTGATTTTCTTTACCATAATGAATAGCTCCTTTCTTTTTCTGATTTGTTTTAGGGTAAAAAAATAGAGCCTGTTTTTTCCGACTGGCTCTAAAGTCGTTAAAGATTGTCAGCCGCATGGAGAGAGGGTGCGGTATACAACTCCATTTCGTTTTTAAAGGTATTGAATAGGTGACCTCGGAAAAATTATATAAAAATTTCTCCTATACTGGCGATTTTGGGGCAAAAAAATAACCCCTTATGCAATTTCTCACATAAAGGGTTACTTCTTATTATGGCGGCTCTTAAAACTCATATACCATTCATGTTCAAGTTTATCACGACTGGGTGTACCGTACTTTTGCTGATCCCAAACTTCTTTGCCGTCTGCCGTACAGTGGAGTTGCTTTCTATGATATAATTGGCGATTTCTACGGCTCGTTCTTCAATATAATCTTTCAAGAAAATCCCCCTGCAAACCTTGTTTTTACAATGTATGAAAAACGGGGGAGGTTTATTACTCTATTCTTCCTTAGCTAGCAGGGCAGTTCCTCGTTTGCGTATTATTTTAGCTATAAAGGAAGAGCCACTGGATATAATTTATTGTATACACAGAAGGGGGAGTTGTGTTACGATAGGAAAGAGGTTACTGAGGGAAAGGAAGGATGAAATCATGAGGCGTATAGAATTGCCTGGATATGTACGCGGGGCAAAATGGATATGGATGAGTGCGGTTTTTCTGATCTGTGTCATGCTTTTTGGAGGGCATGCATCGGCAGAAGAGGAGATTCAGAGCACAGGAGCAAAAAAGGACGGCCCAGTGTGGTATATCGCTCTGGGGGACAGCATCCCGAACGGATACTATGGGACAGGTGAATCAGAAGTTACAAGTTACCCGATCCTCATTGCAGGTGATCTGCATAGCGTCAGCGGGAGAGAGATCTGGATCAGCCGGTTTACCAAAAACGGGCTGACGGCAAAAAAGCTCAATTCGACAATGCTTCTGGAGCCGGATGTTCAGCAGATGCTTTCGCAGGCGGAGCTGATCACACTGACGATCGGCTCCAATGACCTGATGAATGAATTTAAAAAGGTGTCCAGGGAGATCTTGAACAATCAGACTCGTTTTTACACGGCGGATGAAGCTCTGGCAGCCCTGCAGGATGGGATTGCGGAAAATCCTCTTCTCCTGATGAACATTGCTTCGGCAATAGGAAGCTGGGATTACTCCTCATTTGAGGACCAATGGGTACTTGCCATGGACACGATTGCCCTGTGCCGCAGAGAGGATGCCCAGATTGCGGTTACGACAATCTATAATCCGATGAAAGGGCGGGAGCTGCCTGGTACATTGAACGCGGTGGTAGAGAGTGTGATCTCCGGAATGAATGAGATCATATGGAAGTATGCGGAAGAATATGGATATCATGTGGTGGATCTCTTTGACTCGGGAATTGAGGACCTGACTCAGTCTGACGGGCTGCATCCCAATCAGGAGGGGCAGGATATGATCCGGATGTTGATGGAGAATGAACTGGATCTGAGCTTGTTCCAGAATCCGGAATCCGATGAGGAAGTGCTGAGAATGCAGAAGGAGCTGGAGGAGGCTGCCCAAAAGAAGGCGCGGGAAGCAGAACAGAAGCGGCAGCAGCAGCGCGGGAAGAGGGTTCTGATCGGAGTCGGGATCGGAGTAGCCGTATGCCTGGTGCTTGCGGGGATCCTCCTGCTGGTAAGAAGAAACCGGCGTAAGAAGGCTGTAACAGGAGAGCCGGAAGCGCAGGAAAAGTCAGAATTATCATAAGAATTTCATGTGCGGGAAAAGTACGGAAAAAAGAGCAAATTTTTATGCGGGCTTTTGCTTGACAGAACAGGAGCAAAGTGATAACATACAGATTCGATTGAGGAAAGAAGGGAATATTTGGAAGATTCATTTTAAAAGAAAGTAACTGGCTCCTTCTGTCCGCTTGGGCGGACGGCCCGGAGCATGATGAAGATGCAGCTTTTCAATGGAAGCGTAGGAGGGCATTATGGGAAGTGAAGATTACAGCAAGGCGTATCGATTGGGAAAAAAGGACTATCAGTCGCGGATGCTCCGCGGCGTGAGGCCTACTTTGCAGGTTTTGGATGATTTTATGCCGGAGAAGGGCTCTTATTCGGAAATGCCCCTCGGGCTGGTACAGATTCCCGCAGACCAGATCGTGGGGACGAAAACCGTCGGAAGAAGCAACTCCTTTGCGGGAAATTTTATGCCGATTCTGCGTGAGACCACGGAGTTTGCTTCGAAATGGGCTTCTTTAAGCACCAGCCATGTGGAGGAAGGAATCCGGGAGCCGATTAAGGCATATGAATATATGAACAAGTTCTACGTGGAGGAAGGAAATAAGCGGGTCAGCGTTATGAAATATTTCGGCGTTGTGTCCATTCCGGGCAACGTCACGCGGATCATTCCGAAGCGCACAGAGGAAAAGGAAAATAAAATATATTATGAATTTCTGGATTTTTACCGGTGCGCGCCCATTAACTATATCTGGTTTTCCCAGGAGGGCAGATTCGCAAAGCTGCAGGAAGCTGTCGGGAAAGAGCCGGAGGAAGAATGGACGAAGGATGAGCTGCTGAAATTCAGCTCCATTTATTCCAGGTTTTCCGGGGAATACCAGACGCAGGGCGGGAGCAAGCTGAGGATCACCGCAGGAGACGCGTTTCTGGCGTTCATCACATTATATGGATATGAGGACATCGACGAGAAGACGACCAGCGAATTGAAGGAATTGATGACAAAGAGCTGGGAGGAATTTGAGCTTCTTCAGGAGGAGCAGGTGGTGGACCTGAAGATGGAGCCCAATGAGGAAAAGAAGCCGCTCTTAAGCATCCTCCTGCCGCTGAGTATGCCGAAGCTCAAGATTGCGTTTATTTATGAAAAGACACCGGGAACCTCGGCGTGGGCCTACGCCCATGAGCTGGGGCGGCTGCATCTGGAGCAGGCATTTTCGGACGAGGTGCAGACGGTCAGCTATGAGAATGCGACCCTGGAAAATATCGAAGCTCTGCTGGCGGAGGCCATTGATTCAGGCTGCAACCTGATTTTTACGACTACGCCGTCCTTCGTACAGGCAAGTGTAAAGGCGGCCATTGCCAATCCGGAGATCCGAATCCTGAACTGCTCCTTGAACACATCTCACCGGTATATCCGTACATACTATTCACGGATGCATGAGGCGAAGTTTTTGATGGGGGCCATTGCCGGGGCGATGGCGGAAAACAACCGTATGACCTATATCGCGGATTATCCGATCTGCGGTTCCATTGCAAATATCAATGCGTTTGCCCTGGGAGCAAAGATGATCAACCCGCGGGCGGAGGTATTTCTGGAATGGTCCACATTGAAGGACGTGGACATTGATGAAAAGATCAGGAGCAACGGATCTTCCTGTATATCCGGACGGGATATGGTAATCCCGGAAGAAGCTTCCCGGTTCTACGGACTCTACCACCAGGAAGGAGGCTGGATGCGGAATCTTGCCATGCCGCTGTGGCACTGGGGCAAGTTTTACGAAAGGCTGATCCGGACGATCATGGACGGAACCTGGAAATATGACGACAACCCGGCATCTACCAAGGCCATCAACTACTGGTGGGGCATGTCGTCAGGGGTGATCGACGTGATCTGTTCCAAGAACCTTCCGATTGGAACAAAGCGCCTGGTTGAACTGCTGAGGGCGACCATCAGTTCCGATCTGTTTAACCCGTTTTCCGGTATTTTGTATTCCCAGACAGGGATCGTGCAGGGAGAACCGGACCGGATCCTGGCGCCGGAGGAGATCATGACCATGGACTGGCTGGCAGAGAATGTGATCGGTTCCATTCCGAAAAAGGAAGAGCTGAAGGAAGAGGCAAAACCTGTCATTGAGCAGCAGGGAGTACAGAAAAAGGAAGGTTAACTGACGTATGAAGATACTGGCGATCGCGGATGAAGAGTCCAAGTATCTGTGGGATTTTTACGAAAAAGGAAAATTGGACGGGATCGACCTGATCATCTCCTGCGGGGATCTGGATCCGAATTACCTTTCCTTCCTGGTGACTCTTTCTTCCGTACCGGTTCTGTATGTACACGGGAACCATGACAGCAAATATGAACGCATTCCGCCGGAGGGCTGTATCTGCATTGAGGATCAGATCTACGTCCATGAAGGGGTACGGATCCTCGGGCTGGGCGGCTCCATGCGCTATTGCTCCGGGCAGCATCAGTACACGGAGCGGGAGATGAAGCGCAGAGCCGCAAAACTGTGGTTCAAGCTGTTTCGTCATGGGGGCTTTGATATCCTGGTCACACACGCGCCCGCCTATCAGTTAAATGATGGGCGGGATTTGCCGCATCAGGGTTTTCAGGTATTTAAGACATTGATTGAAAAATACCGTCCCAAATTTTTCCTCCACGGGCACGTACATATGTCCTATGGAAGAAACCATAAGCGGTATGATAAATATCAGGATACCCATGTGATCAATGCATTTGAGCGGTGCGTGTTTGAATTTGAGGATGAAAACCCGAAGGAACATATTTTTTAAGCGCTGATTGAAACAAAAAGGAGAAGAACGCGTGATTCTGACGGAAAAATTGATACGTGATCACACTCTGGCCAGGGAAGAGTACGCGCGGCTTCTGGAAGCGTCCGGCGATCCGGAAGTACGCTCCAGGCTGTCGCGGGAAGCGGTCCGGCTCCGTAAGCTGTATTACGGAGATAAGGTCTTTACCAGAGGGCTGATCGAGTTTACCAATTATTGCAAAAATAACTGCTATTACTGCGGGATACGGTGCCAAAATCCGCATGCCAAAAGATATCGTCTGAGTCGGGAGGAGATCTTGGACTGCTGTGAAAACGGATATGGGCTGGGATTCCGGACCTTCGTGCTTCAGGGCGGGGAGGATCCTTTTTTTACAGATGAAAGGATGACGGAGATCATCCGGGAGATCAAGACACGCTATCCGGACTGCGCCCTGACCCTGTCCATCGGGGAAAGATCCTTTGAAAGCTACCGGAGGTTCCGGGAGGCGGGGGCGGACCGTTATCTGCTGCGGCATGAGACGGCGGATGAAGCGCACTACCGGAAGCTGCACCCGGAGAATCTGACGCTTGCCAATCGGAAGCGCTGTCTGAGGGATCTGAAAGCACTGGGATACCAGGTGGGCGCCGGTTTCATGGTAGGCTCTCCGGGACAGACCAGTGCAGAGCTTGCAGAGGATCTGTGCTTTCTGGAAGAGCTGCAGCCGGAGATGGTGGGGATCGGACCGTTTATTCCGCATCATGAAACACCGTTTGCGGAGGCGGAAGCGGGAAGCGTGGATCTGACGCTGTTTTTATTGTCGGTGATCCGGATCCTGCTGCCGAAGGTACTGCTCCCCGCAACCACCGCGCTGGGAACATTGGATCCCCGGGGCCGGGAAAAAGGGCTGCTGGCCGGAGCCAATGTGGTGATGCCTAATCTGTCTCCGGTAAAGAACAGGAAGCAGTATGACCTGTACGACAATAAGATCTGTACCGGAGAGGAAGCGGCAGAGTGCAGGGAGTGCCTGGCGCACCGGGTAGAGTCGGTGGGATACCGGCTGGTCACAGAGCGGGGGGATGCGGTTTCATAGCATTATACTGAGCGCAGCTCCCTCGGCGTCATGAGAAACTGCTTTTTAAACAGGCGGTTGAAGTTGGAGAGATTGTCAAACCCGGTCTCCTGGGAGATCTCCAATACCGTTTTATCCGTATGCTTCAATTCCAGAAAAGCCTTTTCCAGGCGGAACCGGTTGAGATAGCGGATAAAACTGGTCCCTGTCACCTGGCGGAACCAGCGCATGAAGTGGCTGGCGCTGTAACCGCATACATCAGCGGCATCTTCCACCGTGAGGGGCCGCTGATAATTTTCTTCAATAAAATGAAGGATGGATTTGAGCCGGTCGATATTGGCGGGGAGCGGATGCTCCTGCTCGGCCGGGGCTGCCATCCGCAGCAAAATGGAAAATAATTTCATCATATCCGCTTTAACTTCCAGCTCATATCCGACCGGGCGGAGGCCGCACAGCATGTCGGCATTGTCGAGACAAGCGGAGAGCTTATCATAACAGGCATCTGCCGGGGTAATGCGCAGAGGCAGATGCAATTCATTTCTCAGCAGGGGGATCAGATATTTCTGGCTGCACAGGTCGATCACGCCGCTTCCTAAAAACGTCATGTCAAAAATAATATTTTCATATTCCATCCGAAACCCGTGCAGATGCCTTAACCCGTGGAGATGCCCGGGCGGTGCAAGGATAATATCACCTGCCTGGACTTCAAAAACAGACAGGTCCGCCTGCGCCGTGCCCCGTCCTTTTTTGATGTAGATGATCTCCATGGTATCCTGCCAGTGCAGCGGGACGGACGGAAAATCATCCGGGATCGTACAGGGATAGACGTTGTAGGGGAACAGAAAATCCGTGTGCTTTTTTGTCTCATGATATCCGTTTATGGAATTGTCTTGAATCGGGAAATATGTATCACTCATGATCGTATTGTATAATATGTTGCGTCAAAAGTACAAGTATTTTGTGACGGAATGTGGTAAAAAATAATCACAGGCTAAGGAACTGCGCAAAAATAACTTGCCTTTTTGCGCAGTTCCGAAAGTCCGCTGTAGATTTTGCCTGGAAAATCTGATGACAATACATGAGAGTTGAAAAAGATGATTTCATATGCGAAAGGAGTTTTGAGCCATGAAGACAAGATTGGAAGCAATTTGTAAAAAGTCGATCGCAGAGAGCGGTTATGAGGAACTTTATAAAGCACTGATGACCATTGTGAAGGAAGAGAGCAGAGTGAAGGAGAAGGCAGTCAGGGGCCGGAAGCTGTATTATATATCCGCGGAGTTTTTGATTGGGAAGCTGCTGAGCAATAACCTGATCAATCTGGGGATCTATGATGAGGTGGATGCGCTCTTGAAGGAATCCGAAAAATCTCTGGCAGAGCTGGAAGAGATCGAGCCGGAGCCCAGTCTTGGAAACGGGGGGCTGGGACGTCTGGCAGCCTGCTTCCTGGATTCTCTCGCAACGCTGGACCTGCCGGGGGACGGTGTGGGGCTGCGTTATCATTGCGGGCTGTTCCATCAGAATTTCCGGAATCATTTTCAGAATGAGACGCCGGACTACTGGCTGAACGGCGCTCAGTGGGCCGAAGATACCGGGAAGACCTACCCGGTCAGCCTTGCCGGAAAGGAGTATGAGGCGCGTCTGTACCGGCTGGATGTGACCGGCTACGACGGACGGACCAATAAGCTGAATCTGTTTGACCTGGATACGGTGGACGAGAGCATCATCTCGGAGGGGATCGGTTTTGATAAGACAGAGATCGTCAAGAACCTGACCCTGTTTTTGTACCCGGATGACAGTGATGAGGAAGGCCGCAAGCTGCGTATCTACCAGCAGTACCTGATGGTCAGCGCCGGGGCGCAGATGATCCTGGAGGAATGCGAGGAGCGGGGCTGCAAACTTCACGACCTTGCGGATTACGCGGCCATCCAGATCAATGATACCCACCCGTCCATGGTGATCCCGGAGCTGATCCGGCTGCTTGAGGAAAAGGGGATCGAATTTGAAGAGGCGGCGGAGATCGTGACCAAAACCTGTGCGTATACGAATCATACCATTCTGGCGGAAGCATTGGAGAAATGGCCCGAAAGCTACCTGGAAGAGGTGGTTCCGCAGCTCATGCCCGTGATCCGCAAGCTGGATGAAGCGGTCAGGGAAAAAACGGACAGGGAAGATCTGGCGGTCATTGACAAGGGGCATCTGGTCCACATGGCGAATATGGACATTCATTTTACCCACAGTACAAACGGTGTGGCGGCCCTTCATACGGAGATCCTGAAGGAAAGCGAGCTGAACCAGTTTTATCAGCTTTATCCGGAGAAATTTAACAATAAGACCAATGGGATCACGTTCCGGCGGTGGCTCCTTTCCTGCAACCACGAGCTGGCAGCGTATATCGAGAGCCTGATCGGGCCGGGCTTCAAGAAGAACGCGTCGGAGCTGAAAAAACTGGCTTCCTTTGCGGAGGATCATGCAGTCTTAAAGCAACTGATGGAGATCAAGACTTCCAATAAGAAGAAGCTCTCCGATTGGCTGTACAAAAAGCAGGGGGTTAAGCTGAATCCGGATTCGATCTTTTCCATTCAGTCCAAGCGCCTGCATGAGTATAAGCGGCAGCAGCTGAACCTGCTGTATCTCATTCATCAGTATTTTGAGATCAAGAGCGGACACCTTCCGGCGGCGCCGATCACCGCTGTGTTCGGGGCAAAGGCGGCTCCGGCCTACATTACGGCGAAAAATATCATCCATGCGCTATTGACCTTGTCGAAGGTGATCGAAAAGGATCCGGAGGTTTCCAAGTGGATCCAGATCGTGCTGGTCGAAAACTATAATGTGACTGCCGCGGAAAAGATGATCCCGGCCTGTGACCTGTCCGAGCAGATCAGCCTTGCTTCCAAGGAGGCGTCCGGCACCGGAAACATGAAGTTCATGCTGAACGGAGCGGTCACGCTTGGAACGCTGGACGGGGCAAATGTGGAGATCTCGGACTGTGTGGGAGGAGAGAACATCTATATCTTCGGGCAGAGCAGCAGGCAGGTGATCCGGCTCTATGAGAAAGGGGATTACTGTGCACGGGAATGGTATGAGACGGATCCCAATCTCCGGCGCGCGGTAGACTTTATCGACGGAGAGCGGATGCTGGCAGAAGGAGATGCGGGGAGTCTTAAGAGCCTGAAAAACGAACTGGTTGGAAAAGACTGGTTCCAGACATTCCCTGATTTTAACGCTTATGTTGTGCGCAAAAACCAGGCGGTCACGGACTATGCCGTGAACCCGGAGAAATGGGCGAGGATGGCGCTGATCAATATCAGCGAGGCGGGATACTTCTCTTCGGACCGGACGATCGCGGAGTATAATGAGGATATCTGGCATCTGGGATGACAAGGGTACCTGTTATAACGGCTGCGGCCCATAAGAAAAGATTGCAAAAAATTATGACGACTGCCATGTAAATGGCAAAAATAAAAAATGCTATGTAAGAGGTCTGCAATAGGGGGATAGAATTAGATCCCCCTATTATTTTTTTGAAAAATGCATTGACATTCAATCTTAATGGGAAAGAGCCGGGGATCAATGAACGGTTTGATTATGTCGCCAGAACCCAGGAGAGGCTTGCATCTTGTAGCAGGCTGCATTTATCGGAAGAGGCTGCGTGGAATAAAAAGGATTTGGATTTTGTGCTCGGGTTCACGGAAAATCATGCCGGGGCGGATCGGATTGGAACCTACGCCTTGTCCTGACAAAAATATCAGGCGCATTATTCACCATTATATACGCAATGCTGTACTAGCCCGAGTTTTTGGCAAATTTAAGGCATCAGCCTGACCGCAAATAGAAAGACACCAAAAATTCAGTTCGGATTTTTGGCGTCTTTTTTGGCCTTGTATATTATTTTTCTGAAAAATGGTATTGACTATTCTTTTGTGTTCATATACAATTTATACTAAGAATATTTAATACAAAAAGAGGCGATGGAATGCTAACTAATTTTTTGCTGATTATGTCACTTTCGGGAAGTGTTATTTTGCTCTTGTATCTACTCGTATCTCCAATTGCGAAAAGGTATTTTTCATTGGCATGGAGATATCGTATTTTAAAGATCGCGCTCGCTTTTTATCTGATTCCGTTTCCGGCTGTCTTACCTGAAATCAGGGATTCGATATTTGGCTTCTGTCCGCTGGCGGTTAATCTGTTAAGCCGGCCGGTCAGCCTTATGAACACAAGCTATGCAATTTATGCAGATGGTGGTTCCTTATATGTATCATCAGGGTTGGAAAAAATGCTCATATTCATACTGGGTATGGGAGTTCTCTCATTTGCGGTTATTTCGTGGTATGCCCTTCGATATTGGAAAATGAGAAAAATATGTCTGAACTATTCAGATATACCAGTAGGGCAGGAGCAGCAGGATATGTTTCATGCGATAAAAAATGAATTGGACATCAGAAGGAACGTAAAGCTTTTATGCTCTGAATACTGTAAGGCACCAGTCACGATGGGAATCTCTTCCCCAACGGTCATAATACCTCCATGGAACCGGGATGAGGCTGGCCAGGACTTATATCGTGATGTGCTAAAGCATGAGCTGGTACATATTAAGAATAGGGATGTCCTTATAAGATTTTTAGGTATGGCGGCTATAGCAGTCCATTGGTTCAATCCGTTTACATATATCCTGTACAATGAGATTTTAAATATCAGTGAGATATATTGTGACAGTATTGTGTTGAGAGGAAAAGAAGAACAAGAGCGCAAAGCATATGGCGAATTGCTTCTGAAGCTTGCGGTACAGAAAAGTATGGCCAGTAATGAGTTTGCCGTTGGAATTTTAGGTGGAAATAGTAAGAGAGCTTTCAAAAGGAGGATTGTAGAAATGAAAACAGTTAGAAAAAACAAAAGAATTTTGTCTGCGCTGATGACGGCGTTGATTTCTTTAATGGGCGGGCTTACAGTCTGCGCGTATGATCCGCCGGTGAATATAACGGATCATGGGCCTGTCTACGCTGAGCAGGGATTTGATTTCCAGTTTACCGTGGGGGAATTAAAGCTGGAGGTTGAAGAACTTCCATATGAGCAGTTCTTTGTTGACGATGCCGGAAATGTATATGAGATAAAGGGCGATAGCAATGATACAAGGGCCGCCTGCAAACACAAATATGCTGCGGGGACAACAACATCCCATAGTAAAAACAGCAGCGGAGACTGTTCGGCGACAATTTATGAAGCGCAGAGGTGTACTTCTTGCGGCTATGTAAAAACAGGTGATGAAATTATGCTGAAATGGTATGGAAAATGTCCGCATTGATGAAGGAAAGGGGAAGATTGTATGGGAAGAAATTACGGATTGTCTAATACGGAAATGCTGATTATGGAGCTGCTGTGGCGGACGGGGGAACCTATGTCTTTTAAAGAGATCATGGACGTAGCACAGAATGAATGGAAAAAAAACATGGAAAGCGCAAACTTTAAACACGTATTTGATCAATTTGCAAAAAATCAAAATGGTAGGAACAGACCGGAGCTCTACACATTATATGTATTATGCATTGTGTAGCAAGGAGGAGCTGATCCATAACTGGACGCGGCATTTGGTAGAGGAATGCTTTGACAATTCCATCAGCCGGCTATTTGCTGCCTTTATAGGCGACAAAAAACTCTCCGAGGAAGAGGCAGAGGAATTGAGAAGAATGATATGAAAGATTTTGCAGAGAGTTTGAGAGGAAATTAAGAAAGAGGGTGATGTGAATGAGATATGCTATAGAAAATCGAGACAAGACATATGGAGTTGCAGACTCAGGTTTTCTATGAAAAAATGTGGCAATAAACGAACAGTTTGATTTTATTTGTAAACTTAATAATATTATTTAAAAGCATAGAAAAATTAGGAGTGATAATTATGACCAGAAATATTACAGAAAATCTATTAATAAATAACGTTTTATATAAGCAAGTTTTTCAGAAAGAAGATGTGGCAGAGAATACAACACAGCAGGAAAAGGCTTCTGATTTGTCACAAATGCAGAAGCGATACGACATAATAGAATATCAAGATAGTGAAGATTCAGCCGGAATTTATGAATTGAAAAAAGATGGAAGCGGGGTATTGCAGATCAGATTTAATCATCCCGAAGACGAAGATTCTAATGTATCTGATAATATAGAGAATGTTGATAAAAGTGAAGAAGATAATAAAAATAATGAAGGGAGTGGTGAAAAGCCAATAGTTGTGGTGACAACCTTAGATTTGTCTGCTGTTGAGAGGGAGATAAAACAATTGAAACAACAGCAACAACAATTAGAACAGAAATTGAATTCGGCACCAGAAGAACAGAAAAAAGATATACAGGTAGAACTCAATCGGGTAATTCAGGAACTTAAACGGAAGGATACAGATACCTATCGTGATAGTCATGCCTATCGTAGACAATATACTCTTGATTAAAGTACAAATTTTTTGCTGATCATGTCACTTTCGGGAAGCGTTATTTTTATCTTGTATCTGCTCATATTTCCAATTGCAAAAAGGTATGTTTCATATGATAATACAGTTAGAAATTATTGTGAATGATAAGTTTGAAAAGCGAGGAGTGATGAATCATGACAATATCAGAAAGAATTACCGGACTGCAGGTTAAAGGAGTTCTTTTGAGCGGGAAAGAGAGTGTAAAATAAATCGACATTTTACTTGAATAGTAATGATCGATCACCGCATGTTCTATTTTTAAAGAAGTATGTTCCCGGTTTTCTGACATGATATGGTACAATTATTTATGTGACCGGTTGGATTATGCATTATAAGTGTGTTAAGGAGGGGATGTTATAATGATTGGCATTTCTTATGGGAATGCTCTTTTGACAGCAGGACAGCGCAAATATCAGACAGCAAATAGCAACAGGAAATACAGTGGGAAAGGCGGATTTGGGACAAAAGTGCCCAATGAGGAGCGCTATATTAAAACGGTATCGAGAGGAAATTTTGAAACCTGTGCCGAGGTGGATAAAATACCATGTAAGTATGCGCTCAAGGATGAAAAAGCGATTGGATGGCACTGGAAGGCTCCAGGGATTGAATACAGATTTTTCCATGCGGTCGAATCCACAGAAGAGAACCCGGTATTGGTTGCGAGAGGTGTAGATGAACATGGAAAGCTGTTTGAAGAAAAAATTGCCGTGAAGCAGATTGATCCTTATAATACCACACCTCTCGAAATAGATGCGCTGTCATATTTCAGGCCGGGAGAGCATTATTCGATCAGCACCTACAATCTTTATGGGAAAGAGCCGGGGATCAATGAACGGTTTGATTATGTCGCCAGAACCCAGGAGAGGCTTGCGTCCTGTAACAGGCTGCATTTATCGGAAGAGGCTGCGTGGAACAAAAAGGATTTGGATTTTGTGCTTGGTTTCACGGAAAATCATACCGGGGCGGACCAGATTGGAACCTGTTTTAAATTGGATTCAGATATTCTTAAAGGTTTTACCGAAGAAAATAAAAGAAATCTGGAACTATATTCCAGTGCTGTCAGGGAGAGGATGATATCCGGTATGGCAAGGAAATGTTCCGAAGAACTATTCGAGATGCATCTGGAACAGGAACTTTTTTCGCGTAGCAGAAATCATCCATTGGAAAATAAGATAGAGGAAAAAGGAGAGGCAGCGCCATCTGCGGAAGAAGATGATTATGAATCCATCAGTAAAACATTTCTGGAAATATTAGGCATCAAATTGGATAAGAAAATCAATTGGAATGCCGATGGCACCAGCGAACTTACAGAGGATCAGATTCAATATCTGCGGGAAAAGTATGATGTAGAAAATATGTCAAAAAGTGATTTTTATAATCTGCTGGCAGAATTATCAGACATGAATGTGATTTCTCATAAGGATGTTAAAAATCAGTTTTTACGTTACGTTGATCCGGCGACCGAAGTAATCATTGCTGCGAATGAATATTCTTCCCAATGGATGAACAGCGGGAATAATTATTTGAGTCGGTTTCAGAACGAAGAACGGATGTATGACTATTTTATTCAGGCATTATTGGATGGAAGATCATCTATCCAGGCATCTGACATACTTAGAGCAAGGTCATACTATGAAGAGCAAAAAGAGAGCAGCGGCAGACTGGCCCGAGTTTTCGAAAAACTAAAATCAGTATAAGTTTTAATAGAAAGACATCAAAAATTCAGTTCGGATTTTTGGTGTCTTTTTCGTCTTGTAATGAGTGGAAAGATTCGATATAATGTTACTGTTAAAAGGAGGAGCAAAACCGATGGTTTTAAATCATTGTACGGTCTGTGCTGTCTATGAGTCAGACCAGGGGGATCAGAAAAGGATCCCGGTAAAATGCGACGGGGGACAGATCTTACTGCTTTTGAACCGGGAGCAGGAGTTGTCCGATACGGCAAAGATCCGGATTGATTTTTTTGACAGCCAGATCGGGTGTGTCAAGGCGTACTGCGGGCTTGCTGTCAGGAGGAACTATGACGCGTCCATACAGGCGCCGTGGCTTGCGGACTGCGAGATCCTGGAAGTGACTGAGATCGTAGAGGGGCGGAGGAGCCTGCGGTCAGGCATGGAGAAGGAGACGGTGTTTACGGGTTCGAATCAGGAAGAATATACGGGTGTCATTCAAAATATTGGTGAGGGCGGAATTTATTTTATCACCTGGACGAGACAGCAGTGCGGAGATATGGCTGAATTTTCTTACTGCTTTGTAGAGACGGAGTACCGGATGCGGGTCAGCATCCTGCGGGAAGAGATATTCCGGGACGGGAGATATGGCTATGGCTGTCAGCTTTTGGATTATCCCAAGGGGGCGGAGAGGGACATCAAGCGGTACCTTCATATGAGGCAGTCCGGAAGGATTTGGTAGACCGTCGGAGAGAAAAGCGGTATAGAGGAATGAAATTCGGAGTAAGGGATGTCCTTTCAATAGAGGGGCATCTTTTTTTGATAAATTTTTTAAAGAGCCGCACATTTCACAGAGAGAAAACGTTATACATAATGGAAGGAGGTTTCAGATCCATGGATTTAGAAGAGCAGTACGAGAAAATATACCGGTATTGTTATTTCAGGCTGCGCCATCAGCAGATGGCGGAAGATATCACTCAGGAAACCTTCCTTCGCTTTCTGGAAAGCGGAAATTATTGTGAAAGGGGAAAGAAGCTGCGGTATCTCTATACCATTGCGCGCAACCTGTGTATAGACGAGTGCCGTGGGAAGAAGGCAGAGCCATTATCGGATGAGATTCCGGCGGAGCCGACAGAAGAAGCGCCGGAGGATCAGATGCTCACAGGGATCGCGGTAAAAGCGGCGCTGTCAGAATTGGAAGAGGAGGAACAGGAGCTTCTGCTCTTGCGGTATGTGAACGAACTTTCAATCGCGGAGATCTGCGGGATCTTGAAGCTGTCGAGATTTGCGGTTTACCGAAAGATACAAAAAGCATTGAAGAGGCTGCGGAATCTGCTGGATAAAGCAGATTTCGGATAAGGCCTGGAAACTGTAAACTATGACAGGCGGGGGGATAGTTCCTTATATCCAAGGGCAGTTTATTATGGCAATACGGACATTTCACAGAGTATACAAACTGGTTACAGATCAAGGGAGGAATTTGGATGGATCAGGAATTAAAAAAAGCACTGCAGGATGCATTTGAAGCGCCTGCGCCGAAACGGAAGGAAGCATTTTTAAGATCAGTACCGCAGCCGGGAATCAGTAACCTGTCCTTTATGATTTCCCAGGCGGGATATATCCGGAAACGAGTATGGGGCATTTCCGGCGTTCTGTTTGGAGTTGCTTATCTGGGGGCCTGTGTTTTGGGGCAGGATGTGATGTGGGTGATCTCCGCATTGCTTCCGTTTGCGGCAGTATCCGTTGTATCGGAGCATCATCGGTCCTATGTATTTCAGATGTCGGAGCTGGAAATGGCGGCGCGCTTTTCCTTGAAAAGCGTGGCGCTTGCCCGGATTGGGATTTTAGGGATCTCACATTTGCTCCTGCTGCTCTTTTTAATCCCAGCCTGTGCGTGGTTCCACACGTCATCACTTTTTCAGACCGGACTGTATCTGCTGGTGCCCTATCTGCTGAGCGCGGATGCCGGATTGTGGGCGGTGCGGAAGACGCAGGGGCAGGAAGCCATTTATGCATGTGTGGGGATCGCAGTTTGCGTCAGCGGTCTCAACCTGCTCGTACAGAGACTGTTTCCAGTTCTCTTCGGGATAGAGTATACCCTGGGCTGGGTTCTGCTGCTGGCCGGGGCCGCCGTATGCGCGGTGAAAGAATGGAAATGGAATGTGAACCGGCTTTCGGAGCTTGTCTGTGCGTGAATCAGTAGAAGCCGGGGGGATTTTAGGAACTATTTGCGTCCTGCATTTCTGGTTGATCCAGGTTAAGAATCGAACGGAGGAATTGAAATGGAGCTTATTTTAGACAGAGTGACAAAGCAATATCAGAATAAAATCGCGGTAGACCGCATTTCGCTCAGAATGCATCCGGGGGTGTATGGGCTGCTGGGAACCAACGGGGCGGGAAAAACTACGCTGATGCGGCTGATTTGCGGGATCTTAAGGTGTGACAGTGGAACGGTCGCATTGGATGGAATGGATGTATCTTCCGAGGAATACCGCGCAAGGCTGGGATATCTGCCCCAGGATTTCGGTTATTACCCGGAGTTTTCAGGAATGGATTTCCTCATTTATATAGCAACGCTGAAAGGACTGGCAAAGTCCCAGGCAAGACGCAGGTCGGCAGAGCTTCTGGAGCTGGTTTCCCTGGGGGAGATGGGGAAGAAAAAAATAAAGACCTATTCCGGCGGTATGAAGCAGCGGCTGGGAATTGCGCAGGCACTTCTGAACCGCCCGCAGCTTCTTGTGCTGGATGAGCCGACTGCCGGGCTGGATCCGAAAGAGAGGGTCCGTTTTCGGAATCTGATCGGGGAGGCAGGGAAGGAAGGGATCGTGATCCTGTCTACCCACATTGTGTCAGATATTGAGCATATTGCGGACAAGGTATTGATGATGAAGGACGGCCAGCTGATCTTTCAGGGAGAGTGGCAGGAAGGACAGGGAAATCTGGAAGAATTTTATTTGGAGCAGTTTGAGTGACGGGAGGAACGATATGAAACGATGGGAAGGGCCTGGGTTCAGGACATTATATCTCTATGAATTAAAGAAGATCATATACAGGAGAAGCGTATGGATTACCAGCGGTATAATGCTTTTGCTGTGTGTGTGCTTAAGCTTTGCGGATCTGATCAATACGTCGTTTGGCTACAGTGAAGGTGATGAAGAGATCAATATATCCGGCTATGAGCTGATGAAAATAAGAAGGGAATGCGCAAGGAAGCTTTCGGGAAGAGAAATAGACGATGCGCTGCTCCGGGAAATGCAGGAGTTTTATCAGGGAGAAGAGAGGGAAGAAGTGACGGGAGTCATCGACCGGGCGACGGGGGCAACGATTACAGCGGCCGACGGGGGCAGTGCGGACAGGGAGGAAGCTGCCCGAGATGGCGCAGATGGAATGGAAGCAAAGCTTGTGGATCAGCAGAAATATATGCCGGTCTATAGCTGGACTTTTGGGATTATGGGAAATGATGAATCTATATATGCGGCGGATGCGTCCGGGCCGTATTCGGAGCGGCAGCGGTTGATCGATCAGAACCGCAGGGACCAGATGCTGACACAAAATGAACGGATGTATTGGAAGAAGAACGACGCCGGACTCAAGATACCTTTTACCTATGAGTATATGGAAGGGTGGGGGAATCTGTGGAATCAGGCAAATATGATCAACTGCATGCTCCTGCTGCTGCTCATATCTGTGATGTACAGCATGACAGTCATGTTCTTGTCGGAATGGCTGAAAAAAAGCGCAGGCGTCATGGCTGTGCCGTTCGGTATTATGATTTTTACGTTGTTCATTGATATCCCTTATTCCTATGGCACGGTTTCCAAGGTCTATGAATTGCTGCCGACGAATCTGCTGATGACGTGGGAATTGTGGGATGACAGGCTACTCTCAGTTTTAGGCCACTTATAAATATTTTTTGACGCAAAATGGCAAAATTTCTGCATAAGAAAAACACTTATGCCAATGCTGGTATAAGCACAAGGTTTCTAACGGTTAATCCTGCCGCAATGACCTCTTTGCCGTAAGCTGTTGTAAAATACTTATAAGTTCCTTGAACCCGTTCAATAATCCCATGGAGACGGAGCCGCTTAAAAATTCTCGACATGGCAGACGGACTGATATCCTCCAGATGGCGGCGGATATCCTTTCCCTGCATTCCAAAAGTCATGTATTCGCCCCGGCTGATCACTTCCAGTACCAACAGATCTTTTGGGGAAAAGAAGTTCAGCCCACGGTAGGAACGGCCTTTCTCCTTAACAGCCTCTGTTGCTTTTGTAAGATTCTTCTTTCCGCCGCTGTGGTCATCAAAGGATGATACGAATTCCAGATACCGGTAGTTGGCGGCTTTCATGATTGTGAATAACTGATACAGGCTATAAATACTTTTTTTCAAAGGCGCTTTTTGTTCTGTGGAACTGCCGTCCCTGTGTTCCACTTTCCGTTTTACACGAAAAGTCCCGATGTCATTGCAAGTACTTTCTATCCGTAAGACACAGCCAAATTTATCATACATTTTAATTGATACA
>Ga0137308_101559_pt1 | contig 21109 bp, 19 predicted proteins | sample Inofrocosms_June_FD_97181 | JGI IMG/M metagenome (GOLD analysis project Ga0137308, IMG submission 97181) | Mouse cecal microbial communities from Vienna, Austria - N-Acetylneuraminic and N-Acetylglucosamine D2O microcosms_June | ecosystem: Host-associated > Mammals > Digestive system > Large... | reverse complement strand
TGCGGTATTAGCACCTATTTCTAAGTGTTATCCCCCAGTATACGGCAGGTTCTCCACGCGTTACTCACCCGTCCGCCACTAACTCATACATCACTAGGTTTCAATATGAGTCCGTTCGACTTGCATGTGTTAAGCACGCCGCCAGCGTTCATCCTGAGCCAGGATCAAACTCTCATGTTAAAATATGATCTGCTTCGCAGCTCTTGAACTACTAAAAGCTTTGTTTGATTCTTGCACCAGTTAAACTGGCTAATTCATCCGTTGCATTTTTGATGCGACTGCATAAAAATGCTTTTACTTTTTAAAGGTTTTGTTCTCTGAATATTCTATAAATAAGAATTTCTCTTTTAGAATTTTCAGGGTTGCATTACTGTTTATTTGTCAAGGTTCTTCTTTTTTGATTGCTTGTCTTGTTTGCGACAGCTTGTTTAGTTTATCACAGCTTTCCGCGTCTGTCAAGCACTTTTTTATTTTTTTAATCTTTTTGATTGGAAAAGATTTTATGAATCGCTTGTTTATCTCAGCGACGAAAATTATCTTACCACGACATTCTTCATCTGTCAACAACTATTTTCAATTTTTTTCAACAATTTTTTCAGCATAGATTTTAGTCTGTCTCAAACACTCAATACGCGCCATCTCAAAGCCTTCGCCAAGAGATGACACGCATGTTTTATACTGCCATATTTTATAGACTCAGCTTCTGCACTTCTTTGTCAACTACATCTTTGTCAATCCGTTCAAATAAGATTTGAACAGGAGGTAATTGAACGCCTCCATGAATCCGATGGAGTTGCCATTCATCTTTTAACTGAAGCCAGCCACAGATTTTTTCTGATGAGAACGGCAGGAATGGTTTGAGCAGTACTGCCAGATTTGCGATAATCTACACACATTGATACAGTGTATTTTTGCAGGCGGCTTCATCGGTAGTGCGCGTGATCCACGGTGCGCATGTATCAAAGTACTTATTTGCCCATCGGACAAACTCAAAAAGTCCATTCAATGCATCTTTAAACGCCCCTCGCTCGATCAAACCGCCGGTTCTGTCATATAAAGCCGCTATTTGTTCCGTGATATCCGTATCTGCTGCCGCCTCAGGTATGAAGCCATTCCAGTATTTATGAATAAACGTCAGCGTCCGGTTGACAAAATTTCCATACGCGCCCAGCAGTTCTCCATTATGGCTGTTGACGTACTCCCTCCAAGAAAAATCTGCATCTTTTTTCTCTGGGCCATTTGCCAGAAAATAATACCGGATTGAATCCGGGTCATACCGTTCTATCAAGTCCTTGACCCAGATTGCGTAATTCTGGCTTGTGGAAATTTTTCTGCCCTCCAGTGTCATGTACTCACTGGATACGATCTGATCTGGCAGATGCCATCCTTCTCCATTTGCAATCAGCAACGCCGGCAAAATAATTGTATGAAAAGGTATATTATCTTTGCCATGCACATAATAGTGTTTTGCGTGTTCTCCCCACAGAGCCTTCTCATCGAATCCTTGCTTCTTTGCCGCGCTTCTGCTCGCAGACAGATAGCCCAGCACATTCTCTGCCCAGATATAAATTGTCTTTTTCTCATAGCCTGCTCTTGGAACTGGGATTCCCCACGCTAAATCTCTTGTCAGCGCCCTGTCCCGCAGTCCTTCTTCAATGTAGCGGTTTGTGAATGCCACGGCATTTTTCCGCCATGATGCGCCCTGTGCAGCCAGCGTGCTCAATTCCTTCTCCATTTTGGAGATTGCGATATACAAATGTCTGGATTTTCTGAATATTACTGGTCGGCTGCACACTGCACAAACTGGGTCTTGTAGATTTTCCGGTTCCAATACCGTACCGCAGTCGTCACACTGGTCTCCTCTGGCCGGCTTCTTACACTTGGGGCAGATGCCGACGACAAACCTGTCTGCCAGAAAATTTTGACAGTTCTCACAAAATGCCTGCGGCGTTTCCTTCTCATATACAAAATCATGCTGATACAAGCGCGCGTGAAACTCCTGTACAAACGCTTTGTGTTCTTCATCAGATGTTTTTGTGTAACAGTCATAACTGAATCCAAGTTTGTCAAAACACTTCACAAACTCTTCGTGATAATGATCACTGATTGCCTGCGGTGTCCGTCCTTCCTTTTTGGCACGGATTGCCACAGGCGTGCCGTGACAGTCACTTCCCGACACGTAAGTTACGTGATCGCCGCAGGCGCGGTGATACCTTGCCAGCACATCGCCCGGCAGCAATGCTGCTATATGTCCGATGTGCAATGAACCGTTGGCATACGGCCATGCACCTCCGATTAAAATTGTTCTGTTCATTTTCATTCCCTCATTTCCTATGGTGATAATCATACGATAAACATAATTGTAAGTTGTACATTATGCTGACATATAAAAAGCCCTCCTCTCTGAAAATTTCTTTTCAGGGACGAGAGCTGTATCGCTTCGTGTTACCACCCTAAATTCACCCTGATCTCACGGTCAGAGCCTTATCAACTACGGGCGAGAAATGATTCGCCGATAGTCTATCACGTTAACGGGTGCACCCGTCGCAGCCTTGGCATATCTATACTTCGGTGCGCAGCTCCGAGACCATTTTCAACCGTTCCTTCCATGCCTGCTCTCACCCGTACAGACTCTCTGTATTGTATCTAACGACCTACTCTTCTCTTCACAGCCTTTATTTTTATATGAAAAATATTATATCATACAAACTTTTGTCCGTCTATCATTTTTACAAAATATTCTGATACTTCGCCACAAACCTATTTTTCAGAATCAAAAATTCTTCCAACTGCATTAATGTATAGAATAAAAGCGCTCTCGCCTCAAACTCCTCCCTGCTTTGGGGAAGTGCCTCAAGTTTCATGTCAGAGAGCATTTTTTCGAGCAGCTCGAGCAGTTTTTCCACATTGTTGTCCCGGTGGTACTGTGCTTCAATCTCCTCAAAAAAGGCAGCGACCTTCATGGTCTGTGCCGGAAGCATTGTGATCCGGACAATGCTGTCGTAGATATTTTTGAGCACTCTGCTCTGATTTTCACGCATTCGAATATAATCCAGCTCGTATGCAGACTGACTCCACAGTGTGTTGTTCCAATTTCTAAGCGCACATTCTTTGGCAAGAAGAAGCTTGTCCTCAAGCCGAACAAAACAGTCCGAATGGTAGTTTGTCTTGTCCTCCCGCCTGATATTTTCCGCCATTCTGTGAATGATTCCCTTGATTTCATCATCTACCTGTCTCGAGAGCCTGTCAAATTCAACTTCTTTTTTCCGCAGATGAAGATTAATCAAAATTCCATAAAACGTGCCGATGACAAATACCAGCAGTTCATTCACGAGCATCGCACGGTCAAAGCGCTGTTCCGTCAAAAAATGAGAGATCAGAACAGAATCCATCGCAAGCGCCTGTCCCCAGCCAGCGCTCAGGCACAAAAGCGCAAATAGAAAAAGATACACAATAAATGCGGTTACGCTAAAGTCCAGCCATCGAAAACACACATAAGAGAGCATCAGTGCACACAAAAAAGCCAGTCCCCTGTCTCTGGCAGTCTGCAGCGTCTCGCGCTTTGTATTCTGGATACTCAAAACAGTGATAATCCCTGCTGTGATGGCATAGCTTAGCCCCAGCAGATTCGCTGTCAGAATCGACAGAACTGCTGCCAGGGCAATCTTAAATGCCTTAAAAATATGAAAACCTTTGATCCATTTCATCTTATGCCTTGACAAATTCCAGAATTTCCGACTTTTGCTTCACTCCGACAGAAGTCGCTGCCGGCGCGCCCCCTTTGAATAAGATTAATGTTGGGATTGAGCGTATTTTATATTTGAAGGCAAGCGTGTCCGCCTCATCGGTGTTTACCTTACAGATTTTCACGTCTGTGATCTCCCCGGCGATCTCATCAATGACTGGCGCCAGCATTTTGCACGGGCCGCACCAAGGCGCCCAGAAATCAACCAGCACAGGAATGTCCGCTTGAAGTACCTCCTTCTCAAAATTTGCTTCTGTCAAATGTATTACTGCCATAGTCTCATCCTTCCTTTCAAATTTTATAGCTATAGTATACCACCTTTTTGTAAAAATAGTAAACCATAAACTACTCTTTATTTTGTCCATTTAACACCATCGCGAGTACATGCGCCAGCGGGTCACAGGCATTCATCGCCTCTTCCAGTGTATTTGTCTGTGAACCCAGCTCAATCAAGAGACTTTTGGGCCTGAAATGCAGGTTATACCGATATCCTTTTAGATAAATGCGTCTCGTGAGTCCCGGATAGTACTCCTCTGCTGCCAGATGCATCTGAAAGGCAAACGACAGATTATCCTGCACGTAGGGATTGGGCAGATTTTGAAGCGTACCTAATGAATTTGTATAGCATAGACCATTAAAAAACATAAATCTCGCTGTCGGTCTGTCCTGTATGGTGGTGACAAGTTTGGTGTCCGCATTGGTCTGATCTCTGTGCAGGTCGATCATCACCTCTATGGATGGGTTCTCTGCAAGCACTTTGTCCAAACCTGCCATAGCGTTAGAATATGCATAATCCCTGCTCTCCACATCATACTCTCCTGTATGATGCAGCACATTAAACCCATATTGTGTTCGAAGAATGTCGCACAGATGCTCACCGACGCCGACGATGCTTTCCGATGAATCTCCCGCTGTAGAATCTATGTATGCCTCTTGGGAGTGCGTATGATACACCAAAATCTGAACATTGCTGTTGTCCTGCTTCATGGTTGCATCAAACCCCATCAGCGTATTGTACTCGAGCTGGTCAGTCCGAATCTGCGTGGTGGGGTCCACCGCGTAAAATGAACTCTTAATAAATGACGGGTCTGTCAACTGCTGGGCTGTATATCTGGCAACAGGTGCCTGCACAGGCACAAAAGTACCTGCTGCCATATTATTTTCCGCCAGCACTGCCTGCTCTAACGCTTGAGATTCTGTATTATTAACAAGAGGATTTTCATTGTCAATGGCTTCATCGCGAAGCTCCGTCTCGATTGTCCCCTTCTGTTGATTCTGATAAGCCAGACTGTTTTCAGCGGCAGCCATCTCCTCAATCACAGATGGCTGCCGGTACTCTGTCATTTGATTTTCCTCCTCTGCCCCCTGAAACAGACACATCTCCAAGGGCATTCCTTTGAGAAGCTGATAGTACAGTCCATTTTGCTCACTGCCATTGACATACAGCAGATAAGGATTTGACAGGCGGATTCCCTGCTTTAATGCCGCGCTGTAGAGTTTTTCACTCAGCGGTACATGGTTTTCCATATTATTTTCTATATCATATATGGCACGCATCATAAGATGTGTGAGAATCAGCAGGAAAATGACAATCAGAATCCCCTGCTTCCTGATTTTATGGCTCATGTTCACACGCTACTCCTCCTGCTCCATGTCCAGGGCGATATTGATTGCCTCTGACAGTGTAAAGCTCAGTCTCTTTGTCGTCTCATCAATATTTTTTGCTGTTACATACATATTATGAAGCTGGGTGTCTGTACTATTCCTAAAATAATCAAGTGACGCTTTCCCTCCATCATATTCTTCCGACAGCTTCTCAAGCGCGTCAGAGACAATGGTTCCTGCATCTACTACCATAGGAATGCCAATCGCTATGACTGGCACGCCAAGGCTTTCTTTGGTCAGCGCATTTCTGTGATTTCCGACACCCGAGCCCGGATGAATGCCTGTATCTGTGATCTGTACCGTCCGGTTCAGCCTTTTGGTGCTTCTCGCTGCCAGCGCATCTATTACTATAACTATGTCGGGTGTTGTCTCTTTTATGACTCCTTTTATAATTTCTGCTGTCTCCATACCTGTCTTTGCCATGACGCCCGGCACCAGTGCACTGATCTGGTGCATCTTAGATGCCCTGTACGCCTGCTTGCCATATTCCCGTATGATATGTCTTGTGATAAAAAGATTGTCCACGGTGCACGGTCCAAGAGAATCCGCTGTGACATCACGGTTTCCAAGCCCCACTACCATGACAGACTTCTCTTCCTTGTCAATTTCTGGCAGAACGCACTTTAACTGCCTTGCCAGCTCCTCGGAAATCTCCCGGTGATAGTCCTCATCGCTCTCCTGAAGCGCGGGCGCCTCCAGTGTGATATAGGTTCCCATTGGCTTTCCCATGCTTTTTTCTGCATTCTTGCTCAAGATCATTACTTTTGAGATATGAACGTCCTCCAAGATATCATACTCATCAATGGACACGCCCCTCATCTGGCCTGATGCCTGTTTTCTGACGCTCTCTGTAGCCTCCAATGCCAAGTCTGTCCGAATCTGAAACTGCTGCATACCAAATCCCCCTTTTATATACGGTGCTTTCTTGTAAAAAGTATTTTTTGTAATTTTTTCAAGAATATGTATTGACATATCAGATTCCATAAATTACAATATATAAGTATGTTTCCATCAGTTCGTCCGTGTCCGGCTTTCATGGAAACAAAAAATATAAAACATCGAGAAAAATGGGAGGTGTCGAGCATGGCAAACATCAAATCTGCGAAAAAGAGAATTTTAGTCAACAGAACAAAGGCTGATAGAAATAAAGCTATTAAGTCTGGTGTAAAGACCGCAATCAAGAAGGTTTACACGGCTGTAGAAGCGAACGATAAGGAAGCCGCTGCTGCCGCTTTATTAAATGCGACAAGCGTCATTGATAAAGCTACAACAAAAGGCGTATATCACAAGAATTATGCTTCCAGAAAAGTTTCTCGTTTATCCAAGGCTGTAAACCAGATGGCTTAGGCTTTGCATATATAGCTGCACAGTTCCATTCTGCGTCCGTGTGCATAAAAAACAACAACCCATACCGTCATGTGGGTTGTTGTTTTTTAATCTCTTCATACTGTTCATTCATCCAATCAATCGCCTCAGCGAGCCCCTCCTCGCTAAAGGCAAAAAATCTGGAAATCTTTTTCTCATCTGGGGTCGCCTCAAATCCAAAAGGCTCACTCCACAGATAGACCTGAAGTTTTTTCTCCTCCTCCACCTCCGCCTGATGCAGCATAAACCGCATTCCCTGATAACTCCCTGTGAAATCCTCCTTTTTCACAAAATTAAGCGATAAGAACGCCTCTCTTGTCAGCATGGCGATACACCTGTCTGAATTAACACCTCCATGAGAGACCCTTTCGGAGACACATACCGGTAAAGCGGATTGGGTTCTTCGCGGAAAACAGGATAACGGTTGATGTAAAATCCATCAATGCCTGCCGCCTTGGCGCCTGCCATATCAGAGTTCAGTTCGTTTCCAATCATGACAGACTGCGCCTTATCGAGATGATACCGCTCACAGCAGATCTCATAAAATCTGGAATCCGGCTTCATGCAACGCTCATCCGATGAAATCAAGATGCCGTCAAAATAGGGCACGATCCCTGTCAGCTCAAGCTCCTGCCATGTAAAACTTCTCTGCGCATTGGACAGCAGATAAATTTTCTTTCCTGCGCGCTTTAATCCCTCCAGACACGCAATCGTATCCGGAAACAGACGCAGCGTAATCAGGGAAATGCGCCGAAAGCTCTCACAGAGATCTATTATTTGTTCTTCTGTGAGCACATATCCCTTTGCCGCAAAGACATCATAGAATACCCCCTCAATCTGAATCTCAGGGTTGGAGGTCTCTTGCGCCTGTGCAGCATTGTCCCTGTATTTGCGCTCAATTGAAGTATAGAGTCTGTAAAAATGCTTCCAGTCAAAATAAAGCCCCTGCTTTCTCAGCCACTTTGCATACTTCTTAAAAAAATTCTTGCTGGATTCATCGGTGTGAATATCAATCAGCGTTCCATACAAATCAAAAATATAATTTTCATACATGATCTCGTACCTCCTTTAAAAACTGTTCATCATCAAAATCAGGGATAAAGCTCTCTTTTGCCGTATCACCCTCTTGAATAAAAGCATTTTGAAGCCCTAATTCAATAGCGTAATCAACGACCCTCTCATACTCTCTGCGTGTTACCCGCCTGTCAAGCTCTGGATAATCCTCCATATCCTTTGGCGGCGTGTACTGGTTCATGATGCTGATATATAAATCCTCCTTGTGCATGTCATAGAGATATTTGAGAACTGCCTTGCTATCTCTGACATGACCGGGCAGCACCATGTGTCTGACAATCACGCCTGTCCGCATCAGCTCACCATCAAATACTGGCGCACCTGTCTGACGCACCATCTCCGCAATCGCGCGGGAGGCATACGCAAAATAATCCGGTGCATTGGAATACTTCTGTGACAATGCTGCACTGTAATATTTGAAATCTGGCAGATAGATCTCAACTACTCCCTCTAACATGCGCAGTGTATGAACGGTCTCATAACCTGACGTGTTGTAGACGACAGGAATCGAAAGACCTTGGCTTTTGGCACTTGTTAACGCCGCCACAATCTGAGGCGTAAAGTGGGTCGGTGTCACCAGATTGATGTTATGCGCCCCCTTGTCCTGCAATAGCAAAAACAATGCTGTGAGCTGTTTTTGCGTCAGCGCTGTTCCTTTATTCCCCAACGCGATTGTCCTGTTCTGGCAATACACACACCTGAGCGGACAGCCAGCAAAGAATACTGTGCCTGAACCTGCACTGCCGCTGATACAAGGCTCTTCCCACCGGTGAAGCGATGCCCTTGCCACCCGCACTTGTGCGGTCTCACCGCAGTATCCCCGGACATTGTTTCTATCTGCATGGCATTGTCTAGGGCACAGCGCACATTTTATTCCCGCAGCCATTTGTTCAGACATCTGTATACCTCCTTGGGCTCGATTGGCTTGGAGATATGATCATTCATACCACACTGATATGAGTTCTGCACATCACTCTCCATCGCATTTGCTGTCATGGCGATAATAGGGATTGTCTTACAGTCCTCCCGCGCTATTTTTCGAATCTGCATAGCCGCCTCATCTCCCCGCAGAACGGGCATCGTAATATCCATAAAAATAAGATCATATGTTCCTTCTGCTGCATTTCTTAACTTGTCCACTGCTTCGCTGCCATTTCTGGCTTCATCAATCGTGAGCTCTGCATCTTCCAAAAATCCTTTGACGATCTCCAGATTCATGCGCTTATCATCGACAATCAGAATATTTTTCCCCGGATATTTTTCCTGAAGCACTGCAAAGTCAATCTCTTTGCCTGCGATCTCCTCCTCGCAGATTTTAAACGGGAGCATCACTGTGACCTTTGTCCCCACATTGAGGATACTTTCAATCTCAATAGTCCCCTTCATCAATTCCACAAGATTCTTGGTAATCGACATGCCAAGCCCTGTGCCCTCGATTCGTTCTGACAGCTCTGTCATTTCGCGCTCAAAGGGTTCAAATGCACGCTTCACGAAATCACCGCTCATGCCAATTCCATTATCCCGTATAATAAATAAAATAGAACACGTCGCTTCGTCCTTGGCTGTCTGTTCAATGACCTCCATACTGATTCTGCCAAACGCCGACGTATACTTCACTGCGTTCGAGAGAAGGTTTGTAATCACCTGACGCACCCTAAGCTCGTCCATAAACAGATAGCGGTGCACAATCCTGCTGCAATCAATCGCAAAAATCTGTTGGTTTTCCTCACAGCGGTTTCGAATCAGGATTTCCAAATCACTGATGAGCTTTACCAGATCGCCTGATTTCTCACGCACTTCAATGACGCCACTCTCAATTTTATTCATGTCGAGCACATCATTGATCAGCGCAAGCATATTCTGTGAGGACAGAAGTATGATATCCAGACACCTGTCAACCTCCGACACATCTTCTAGGTGCTTTTTTGCCAAATATGCCATTCCCAAAATAACATTCATCGGCGTCCTGAGATCATGTGACATGGTAGAGAGAAATTTACTCTTTGCGTTGTTGGCACTCTCTGCCTGTAACAGTGCTTTCTCCAAATCCTTACTCTTTTCCGCCAGAAGTTTTGTCATTTCCAGTTCCTTCTGAACCTGTTCCGCCTTCCACAGCTCATGCTTTTTGAACGCATCAATATTTCTGATCAAAATAACCATTCGAGAGCCTGAAATCATGTTGACCTTGGCGTTATACTGACGATAATAATGGTATTCTCCCTTTTTATCCCGAATACGGTACTCACACTCTGCCCTGCCCTCGCGCTCAAAGCGCTCGTCTGACAGCTCTGTGTGAAATTTCTCGATATCCTGCTCGTGAATACTGCCCAATATGGCATTCACCAAGCTCGAATACATTCCTTTTTCTGGAAAATCCAGAATCCTCTCGAGACGACGATGCAGGCACTCATAGCGGTCCGCTTCAATATCGCGGATTGCAACCAGTGTATAGATATGGTTCATCGCCTCTGACGCGAGAACCTCATTGGTCCTAATCTGCATTTCTTCATTGTAATCTCTGATTGCAAAGATCATCTTTTCATTTCCAGCCCCATACTCAGGCACCGGAAAGCATTCCAGCCTTTTCCAGTGATCATCATGGGACTCATAGATAAATTCGATCTTTTTCTCCCCTGCCGCAAAGCGCCGCATAATCTCCTCTGTATTGAGCAGTTGGCTGAAAATCTCTCGATAGGGCGGCTTTGTCCATGACACAATCGCCATCTCCATCAGATGCGCAAAATCACCTGTAAGATTTCTGATATAGCTGCCATACTGCTCCGTAGAGCGAATAATCTCATAAGAGCCTTGACGCAGGTCCACCACATATACCTCGAAGTACGCGCGGCTAAAATACATGAGCATTTCATCACGCTGCTGTTCACGGTGTGCATGAAGCGCCTCCCCTGTATTTTGCGGGGAACAAGCCGCCTTTTTCGACGTTTTTTGCCTCATTAAAAGGATTACACAGATAGTTGCCAGCAGCAACGATACTGCCTGAAGCACAAAAATCTGCCGCTTAATCCGCTCATTCTGCCTGTCCAGCTCATCTACCCGCTCCTCAGCAAACATGGATAATTCCCACAGTTGTTTTGTGATCTCATCTGTTAGAAAATGGTATGTCTTGACGAATGCCTCCCTCTCATAAAAACTCTCCTGCCAAGAATCTGCTTCTGATTCCGTAACATCTAAATCCGTAATGTCCAACTCTTTCAATTCTGAACTGGTAAACTCATAATTTTCAGTGTCAATAATATATGTTTTTAGCGGCTGTGTCTCCCCGTAAGTGCTTGAATTGACCTGATACCGCTTTAGTGCATACTGAAGAAATAAGAGTTCATACTCCTGTAATTTCTCACAGTTTTCTTTGAGCAGTGCACTTTTTTCGCGCTCTGCCCTCGAATGCTCATGTGCCGCCATAGCTTTTAATAAGTCCTGCCTGCCGTTTGGACTCTGCTTGAGCTCCCAGTAGGACTTAAAATATTCAATGTCTCCAATGGCGGCATACGTCCGCATATAATATGCCAGATTGCTGGATGTCATGGCAAGCTGGCTGAATAGTCCAATCTGCTCATTCTGCTCCTGAATTGTGTTATCATTTCGGGATAATTGTCTGTCAAAGTAACCCATATTGACACTCAGTAATGCAATCAGCAGAAATATGCATATCAAAGTCAACGATGTCTGGGTACTCTGTATCCATTTTTTCATTTGAAACCGAACTTCCTTATAGCTTAAAAATCAAGTCGTGATTAATTTGTTTTGCATTTTTGATAATGCTCTGTTCCTGATCTTTTAAATACAGTTGTAGCTGCGCAAGTTCTCCCTCATCAAATCCCTTCGCATTGACCACGGTTCTGCTCGGCAGCACAATCTCTGCATAATCCTCCCTGTCGTCTGCTTTTCTCTCAAAACATACATGAATTACTTTCCCTTTCTTCCCGGGAAGCAGTCCTGTATGCGTCATTGTGATTTTATCACTGTCATTGATCTGAATATTCATTACTCTACTCTCCTTCTTTTTTTAATATCCTATGATGAAAGTCCCCCAACTGGCTCCATACAATCTGTTTTAGCATTCGCTCCCACGGTAATAATTGTTCCACGTTTTTGTCACTCCTATCACTTTTCTTTGGACTTCTGTTTTATTATAATATAAATTGTTGAAAATGCAAAGAAATAAATTGGCTGGGGTTTTATTTTTGAAGAAGATATCACAAACAACAAAAAACACCGAATATATGGTCTCCCTTATATCCGGTTCTTTTTCGTGTATATATTGTTATTTATAGTTGACAAATACAACGAAATAACACCTCAACATCTGAATTTTACAATACTTTTTGTGTTTTTCTTCTTCAAGTGATATTTGAAAGTGACATCTATGCCTTCTTAAGTGATCATCAAACATCATAAATATTATATGGATAAGCCTCCAAATCGTCAACAATTTTATTATTTATATTTATTTCCCTGCTTTTCAAATCATCCGAATTTCCATTAAATATCATATAAAAGCTTACACCCAAATATCCTCATACATTAAATTTCAACCTTTAATCCCTGATATGTATTTAGGATTTTTTCAAATTCCTTCTGCTTAATGTAATATTCTCTTCCAACCTGTATGCCAAATCCCATTGATTTTGCCACTCGCAAAAAAACGAAGTGCAAAATCACTTTCCTTGTTAAAAATCTCCATGATATCCTTTTTCCCAATCAAAGGCGCCTGTCCTTTCTCCACCTTTTCTAAAAGCCTTTCCATACTGTCTTTAATTTGCAAAATCATTAATCTTTGAACGGATATGTAAGATTTTAAAATTTCCATAGTTTCATTCATTTGCATTATCATTGCCTCATTCGTCAGGGAGTCAATTCCCATATGTTCTGATTGCTGACTTACATCCTCCCATTTGTATTTTAAATCCAATGCTTCTATATATAATACCTCCTCGCCCCTATTGATATTCAAAAATCTGCTTGTAAAGAACTTTGTTCCGGCAGACTGTTTTCGCACTTTAATTTGTGATAATAGAACATACTTATAATGGCAATATTTTATCATCCATTAAATTTCAAGCTTTAATCCCTGATATGTTTTTAACATTTTTTCGAACTCTTCCCGCTTAATATAGTATTCCTTACCAACCTGTATACCAAATCCGATTGATTTTGCCACTCGTAAAAACCGAAGTGCAAAATCACTTTCTTTGTTAAAGATTTCCATGGTATCCTTCTTTCCGATCTGGGAAGCCTGTCCCTTCTCCACCTTCTCCAAAAGCCTATCTGCAATATCTTTTATTTGTGAAGTCATTGATTCCTGAACTTCTACCCGCCACTTCAATATATCTATCGTCTCATTCATCTGTTCAATGATTTTATCTTTTGACTCCAATTCCTTATTTGCAAGTTCTAACTTTTGCTTGGCAATTTCCAAATCATTTTTTTAAATTTCCACTTCCATAAGGAACTGTTAAGAAATAACTTTACACTTTGACGCAGGATGAGTTCACAAAGGCAAGGCGGAAGATGGAGTCGATGCGGGCATCGACGACTGATGACAACGCGGCATTTGCGGACTCAGACAAGTCAAATGTAAAGATTTATTTCTTAACAGTTCCTAAGTACCCTCCTTTTTGCTTTCTCTATTTCAGTTTCTGTTCGTATTATTTTTAAGTATCGCATCACCCTCCGCCTGTCATAATTAGTATACCACATTAGATTTCAAATATTAAGTCTGCGGAAAACACTATCTTCATATTCTTATCTACGACAATCTGTCAACCAAAAATCCTATGGTAATTTCAATATAAAAAAGATACTAAAAAGGACAAAAAAAGAGGACGATGGGGAAATTCAGAATGAAACCATGCTGATAATCCGGCACAGCCTGTGTCAGAAAAATCCGCCATTCCAAAGGATTATGGGAGATAACAGAGGGGACATAAACAGAGGATGACAGGGATATACGGCAGAGCAGCTATGTGAACGGCAGCAGGCGATAAAACCAATGAACATAACTGCTGCCGGAGTCCATAAGGTAATGGCTGCACAGGAAGAAATTTCCACTGAATCATAACGGTGCCGGCACAATGAATTACGGATGCAGCGATAACAGTCATCACGAATAGCAGCCGACACACAGCAGAAACCGTCATCCTCTTTTTCTTTATTTTTCACACATTTTTCTTATCTATAAGAAAGGAATCATCCGCTGTTTTCAGGGTTTTCGGCGAAGTTGCGGGATGTGACGATTACCGTGTCCTCTTCTTTTTTTCAGATTTTTTTCTTTTTAATCAGTGGAGGGAATAGACCGGAACGGCAAAAAATGATGATGCGGGGAGCATTTTTTAAGGAAAATAAAAGGAAAAAGGGGAGGACGGGCAGGGCGGCTTTATATGAATGTATTGGCTGCAGGAGTCCGCCGCTACTTTTACTTTTTCATTCTTCTTTTTCAAGATGCGGAGCAGCCATATGTTGGAACGGCAGCAGGGTTGCAGGGTTGTATTAAAAAGGATGAAAAAAGAGGACCCTGAGAATCACTTCCCAAGGTCCTGTACCTGAAAATTCAATGTGTTTTTCGTCATGGATCCAGCAAAAACTAAAATCTGCTTTCAGCAAAAATTTGTTTTGCAGGAACATAGTATCTCCTCCAAAATACCACCATCATCAATAATCCACAATAGCAGACAGTACCAACAAGTTTTTCTGTTTACTACTCTATGAAATATTTAAAATATAATTTTAAAAGCTGGCTACCAATTTCACCACATTCCATTCTTTCTGCAAATTTCCTGCTAATATTAACTCTTGCAACTTCATTTTGAGCAATTTCTTTTAGTAATCCACCCCGAAACTGTTTCAACCATTCTATATCAAACTTACTATAATCAAAGTTCTCTATATCTCCCAGAAACACCAGTCTGAAGTCATCAGAATTCATAACAGCATCTTTGAACCTATCAACATATTTTACTTTATTATTAATGTATAGATTACACATTTCATTCAGTATTGCTTCATACGGATTTGGGCTATATCCTCTACTATCTTCTTTAATCTTATCTATTTTTGCAAAAATCAGACTTTCGTAATCTTCCGTCGGTTCTATAATATCATTTATAACCATTTCATAATATAATTCATGCATATTTAAAGAGTTTTCTTTAAATTGTTCTATTAGGTATTCCTTAATTATCCTTTGGTTCCGCTCACTACAATAAGGATACATTTTTGCAATAACTAAAGAGGTCTCATTCTTCAAAAGTCCACTCAGATTTTCATCGTATTTTTCATTATACATACTATAAAAAACAAAACAAACATTTGATATTATATCACCATAATCATGAAAAGAACTTTCATCCGCAAACTCTGCCAGCTTAACCAGATTTTGCAAAAATCTACCTACAGCATAATCGCATATCTTAAACACTTCCTCCTGTCTCTTCTTAAAATTCTTTCTTGCATATCCCACTTTTAGAATCCTATAAATTATCCCTTTATGTTCTCTGTAAACAGACCAATTTAATCTTTCAGAAATACAATCGACTAAATCCTCAGCTAATCCACAATCAATATCCATATATGATACAAGCATTAAACAATTCCATAGTTCACGATTACATCTAAGTCCTTTTTCCCTTCGCAAATTACCTAAAACTATTTTTATAAAATCACTGCAATTTTCTTCTAACGGAATAGTATCTATTCCACATTGTTCAAACATATTCTTGATTTCTTTTTCTGACATATATTTTATTATTAAGAAAAGCTCAAATGTTCCTATATTAGGTGCATGTATATTACCTATCTGCTCCTCTTCAAAATAGTCTTTTTTGTCTGGTGTAACTGCACTTGCCAATATGCTTCTAACATATAAGATAAAGACTTCTTGTACCTCTCGGTAATTGTCAATCATAATGCAATTACATACAAGATAACGAAAATAATCCTTAATCATCCATTGCAAATTAATGTAATCAGGAACCCCCGCAAAAAAAGAATATATTGTATTCTGTTGTTTCTTCACCTTCTCTGAAATCCTATATGCATCCTGAAACAACGAATACTGAAGTTGAAAAGAACTAATATCTTTTAACATCTGATTATCATCGGAAGATAAATCTGGCATATCCATGATTATACTATTCAAATTAATACACTCAATCTCATCCCTTATTTTATTCCAGATTTCCTTTAATGTATTTGCATCATGCTCAATAAAGCCTTTTATCTTAACTTTATTAAACTGTGCAATATAGTATGTATAGAATTCCCGTTTTTTAAATGCCTTTTCCGCCGCATCACACAATGCAGAATAAGCTTTTGAATACTCTTCCAGTACATAATAAATATATGCTTGCTGTAGGTATAAAAGTGTATCATCATATTTAAAAAATCCATTGCGATTAGTTACGGATCTTAGTTCCTCATAATCAAAAGTCATAATTAAATCAATAATTTTATTCTCAGTATGCGGAATATTAATATATTCGTAATCTTTTTCTTTTAATACACCAATTCTATCAATCCCACTCTTCTGCAATATGTTGGCAATTACACCATATGCATCATTTGAATCAAAGTTTTTTTCATTAACTTTTTCAGTTAATCTTAATAATAATTCATTTGTATTTCTCTTGTTAGGCCTGCATCCTACCACATCTGCCTCAACTAATAAATTACACTTTCCCAATCCTGCTTTTAGATATTTTCCCAAGATATAATTAATATTTAGATATGGTCTAAAATATCTCGCAGCCTCTTCCACATCTGACAAATTTTCCCCATATCCAACCTTAATCAAATCCATCACTTCTATCAATGCTTTTTGGTTGTCTTCATCAAAGGTATTCGTATATATCACATTAACACCCAAGTTTTTGTAATATTCAAATTCATTTTCATCGTAATTTCTAAAACCTTCAAGCATATATGCATGTTGAAAGTCATTACCCAAGACATCCTTAACCCAAGAAAACAATTGTTTCATGTCCGGGTCATTAAACGAATAACCAATAAACAAAACTATATTCTTTGCAATTATTGCTTTAATATATGTTTCTATCAAACGAAAATTGTAGCTATAACTTAAATAGTCATCCTCTTTCAGCACAAAATTATCATGCTGGAAATCACCATGCATTTTGATAATCAATTTTTCATTTTTTATATATGGTAAGTCCTTATCCTGAGAAACCGTCGCATATATGTGTCCTCTGTTACTCATCTCTTGTGCTAAAAAATCTGTATAATTTGTAGTTATTATTGTATTTACATTAAAATCAACCACTTTCCTATGTAAATCATTTATTGGCATTTCTCTCCCATAGTGAAAAATCTCCCTGCTTAATTCCACATATTCTTTTTTACCACGGGAATTGAAATAGAACTGCGGCACTTTTAAATTATCCACATCCTCAGGCCGAATATTCATATGCTTACAAAACTCTTTTTTCGCATCATCCCAGAGAGGCATATCTGAGTTCCGATCTACTCCCGCCCCGACAAACAAGACCAATTTTTTTGACATATATGCCTGATGCAGTATGTCAATGGATTCTTTAACAAAAGCTCCTTTTTCTATTTTATTAAAATCTATGCTGCTCATCATCATACCCCCATTTATCAGTTAATAAATCGATTTTATCCTGAGTTATCAATAAAATCTTTTATCCGCTCTCATGGCTTACTCTTCTTCCACTATCTTTTGTATGGCATTAATATTCGGTAAAACAGAATCAAACAAACTTTTTTTAACTTCACCTAAAAGTTTGCTCAATCCCCATACTTCTAACATAATCAATCCATTCATAAATATCTTCAATATCGTATCTGTACTGTCCATGTTCGTCCTTTGCTTTTTTTAATGCCAGTGTCATAAGTGCATACTCATTTTCCAGTAATGTATCAAACACTCCCTGATCATCTGTATTAACTGACACACTTAAAGACATATCTTTTTCCGGACTTCCCAGTTTTCTTGAGTTAAATCTTAATATAGGATGTTCATCATATTTCATGATCGTTCCTATAAGATAATTTGATGATGGATTTGTTTCTATGCCTATACCGTCCATAACCAATTGATGAATCATGCTGTCCTGAAGCTGTTTCACCACATCAGCATATCTTCTGTCTACTTTTTGAATGGTTATTTCATTTCCACATTCTCTGACTTTTTTATTAAAATGATATGCATGGTATATTTTTCTTATATCATCTATCTTCCTTAAATTGTCAATATTTTTTATTTGATGATTAAACCCATATCTCTCGTATTTGACCGCTGCATTATCATTTATTTTAACCACTTGCTCAATATCATCTGAAAACAGCGAATACAGCTCTGGTTTGTCTCCTCTCAGTTTCCAACTCTGATAGTATTCCAACATGGATATATCATGGCCTATAACATGATAATAAAGTTCTTTGTATAACTCATAAAATGTACCCTCCAATTCCGTTCTCAGACTTTTATCAACATGAATGCCAAATTCATCTGCCCTGCATAAAAGCCAGACAATATTATCAAGTACCCTCTGCTTTTCCATTGCCAGTGTTTTTCCCTTATAGCAGTAATATGTATAGGGGTCAACTCCAAGCGCAAGACCATGACCGATTCTGCTCCCTCTGCCCAGTCCGCAGAAAAGCAATGCTTCATCAACCGCCCTGATGCCATCCACGATATCCAAAAAATCTTCTCCCACATGATATGTTGTATGAAGTTTTGTCATAATCTTCTGGCTTCGATTATTATTGACATACTCACTCTCAAACATAATATCTGACAAATACCGAAAACTCTGTGCAAAAACTTCCGGTCTGCAGTTAATCTCATTTGCACATGCATCAATTCCCCTGATGTATTTGTTTACATTTGTTCCACTCATCAATAATTTCGCTATACTTTCTGATTTTACTCTGACAGAATTCCGTAACTTATAATGTCTGGGTCTGCTGTCTTGAAAATCAGCATCCTCTTTTTTAGGGAAATGCAGAACATATATGAGCTTATCACGGTTATTTTTATCCACAAAACTTATACTCGTGTCAATTTTTTTATACAATTTTGAAGGAGTTTCACTCGGACATATCCGGGCTTCCAAAGACACCATATAGTCTTTTGACAACGGCTCATTAACAGCCAGCCGAACCAGTTCTTTCTCATACATATGTATTCCTTCAATAAATGCTTCTTTCCGCACTTCATAATTACTGAAATTTGCAAATCCAACCTGTCTGTTTACCTGAATCAGTTCTCCCCTGAATTGAGTCCTGATAGATATGTATCTGTAAAAGATATTACTTATTGTATCATCAAACTGTCCTGTTATTACTGCCTTAAAACATTCGTATAATAATTTCCGTTCGCCCGAGAGAAGGCGACAGTCATTATTATTTTTTAAATACATGTTCTTTTCAAAAGCATAGTCTAAAATATGTTTCTCATCCACTACTGCTCCATATATATGTTTTGCCAGTGTGATAATATCCTGAATATCAGAAAGCATTGCTTTAATGTCCATTCCTTTGGTCATCCAGCTATATATCTTTTTTGTCCTCTCCATCAGGTATCCATCTTTTTTGATATGTGCAAAAAGAGCGATTCTATAAAATGCCGCCTCCTGACACGCTTCATACAATGTAACATTTTGTTGTCTGATACCAATGATATCCATACGCCGCATCTGCAATGTATCAGGAATTTTTTTAAAATCATGTCGCCTGTTCTCTATGATATTCATCAGACAGATCCAGTTAAGTTCAAATATTTTTGTTGAGCCGTTTAAATGAAAATGATTATCTGCTATGCCTTTTTTCAATATATTATGCAGCCTCATATCATCACTTCGTATAATGGGAACCCATGCAAAATATTCTGAAGCAAATCCACTCTCCACATCATTGTCAGCCAGAAAAGCACATGTAAATAAATCCTGCCCCAGTTGAAAAGAAATCTCCCTCCAGCGCAGCATTTCATCAATTTTGCATTTTATTTCATTTCCATCATAGACCAGAACCTTTTTGGCAAAATCTAAAATCGTGGAGAAAACATTGCCCTTTTTTACCATTTGTTCAAGATAAATATATTTGTTTCTTATCTCATCTTCCGAATTGAAGCTGAACACATCCTTGGCATACTGTAAATACAATTGCCTGTTTACCGTTTTATAGTCATGATTTTCAGAGATACAGTAATACGGTATCTTTTGGAACAATATTTCCATGTTTCCTCGTTCGGTATCCATCTTACATCCCCTCGTTGCATATTTCTTTAAAGGCTGCCCTGTATCGCAGCCAAGCGCTTATAATCATTTTTCAACTCGTCTGATATCTTTGCATTTTTGTCGGATAAATACAAATTCAAAACTTTTCCATACAAATCACACAATGCCTCCGTATTCAGTCCAAAAGGTTCCTTTTTGTTTTCCCCTATATACCGTTGTATATTCGTTGCAAGATGCTCCAGATTCATTTTTGCATTTTCTGCTGTGGTATTTACTAAATAAGAAGCTACCTTCTGACTTTGTGTATCCCACTGCTCAGGAAGGGGAGTAACTCTCAATTTTTCCTTAAATTCTAACATAAGCCGCTCACCTTCACGATTCACTTTATTAGTGGTTTCTTCATAAGTTCTTGCAATGTCAGTAAGAATTGCATATAGTTTACATACATCAATTTTTCTATCTTTGGATATGGAGAAATCTGTCAGGGACAAAACATCACATTGCACACCATACTGCTCCATATATTTTACCATGTTCTCAAAAAATTTTCTCCCTTTTCGGAAAAGTGTTCCCACTGCTTATTAGCTTGAACTAATCTGTATATCCATACATTTCTTAATTTTTCACGCAATTTGAGCAACTGTATTTTGAATTTTGCTTACCGAATATTGGGAAAAATTGGTCTGGGAATTGAAAAAGGCTATCCGCTTAATCGGGCAGCCTTTTTGCTCATACTTCAAAGTCTTATATTTTAAAATTTTTACTCTTTCTCTGTATACAATTTATAAAATTCGCAAACCATATTGATGATTAGGCCTATTCCCAATATAACTGCTTCTATTGTTATATTATCAGGATTCATATGACCATATATTTCAAGTCCTAATAAGACCACACAAAAAAATTGAATCATAAGTACTACAATCTGAACCCAAAAGATAGCTTTTTTTCATTTCTTCTCTCTTTCCAAGTCATTTTTTACCTTGTTATATGTTGTTATAAACAACACTGCAAAAAGCATAGGAAC
>Ga0137308_101557_pt1 | contig 21141 bp, 20 predicted proteins | sample Inofrocosms_June_FD_97181 | JGI IMG/M metagenome (GOLD analysis project Ga0137308, IMG submission 97181) | Mouse cecal microbial communities from Vienna, Austria - N-Acetylneuraminic and N-Acetylglucosamine D2O microcosms_June | ecosystem: Host-associated > Mammals > Digestive system > Large... | reverse complement strand
AAACATGATCCACTTCCCATCATGATAAGTTTGAGCATCGTCATATATTTCTTGAACTTCTTTTGAGTAATTTCCCCTATCCGCTTCAAATTTTGACCGTTCGTCTTTCCCTAAGATAATCATAAAACCCACACAGTTTTCTCTTGCATATAACGCGCATAACGTTTTACCGCCCCGACGATATTTATATTCATATTTCCATGCTTTACCGCCTTTATTCCACAAACAATCCATGTCATATTGTTCATCAATGAAAGCACATAACTTCTTCCATACGTTATATAAAGATTTCCCGACTAAATCTGTCATTTCTTCTTCGTTAGGTATCGTATCAAGCATATTAGCCCCCCCTATAAAACTTTAGATTTGTTTATTCGCCCATCATATATTAGCTATTTAGAAGTTTTGTCAAATCCTCCATGGAAGCATCCATTTTCACAGAAACTTCTTCCATGGTCATGCCGGAATCAAGAAAACGCTTTATCACCATTTTCATATCCTCGCCGACCTCAATGATATGGCCGTCCAAATCGTAGAACCGGATCACCCGCTGGCCCCAGCTATGTTCAATCACTTCTCCCAGATATTCCATGTCCGGGTATTCTTTCAGCTTGTTTAGAAAACCGTCAAAGTCCTGTTCCTCAAAGACGATTTCCGCATTGTTGGATTTCTTTAATATCTTTTCTTTCGGCAGATTCACAAGCCAGTCAAAATCCTGCTGCAATGCCAGGCCGCAGGTAAAGGCGATGTTCTTACCGTAATCCTGAAACACCTCTAATCCAAACAGATCCTCATAAAATTTTCTTGCGGCGTTAATATCAGCCACAGATATAAGCATACATACGTGTTTCATGCAAAGGCTCCTTTTAAACTGTGGTTTCCCATTTTTATAAAAGTTAATTGATTATTTATTCAAATCCAACCGAATTGTCACTGGCCATCACGGTTGAACATTTATTATACCATAGACCAGCCTGCATCTCCACTTTTTCCTACCCTGTTTTGTCCAAGATTTGTCCTGTTTTTGTCCATGTTAATCCCTATCGTTATTCCTGCAATTTTCAGAATTAATATGCAAAATAGATTCACAAGGATTATCATCGTATGCCCGACAACACAGAGAGCAAACTTGAAATGCGTTCTGTACAGTCTGCTTCTCGCGTCTCCTGTTTTCTCCAGTCATTGGAAAGCGGGAAATATACCTTATCATTCACTGATTTCCCCATATCCCACTTACCATTTTCTTTTTTCAGCCCGTTTAACCAATCCGCAACAAACTGAAGCTTATCTGCCGCATATCTGTATTTGGATAAAAGCTCAACAGCCGCAAGATAGCGGCTGGCCTGCCTGCTTTCAAAAACCTTGGGCAAGAACAGGATTCTCTCGCTATATATGTAATAGATTCCATCCTCTTTGTCTAAAACATAGTCCATCAGAGCTTCCTCAGTTCTTCTGTCCAGGCGATTTACCAAAAGGGATATTGGGTAAAAACACGTAAAATCAATAAGCCTTCCGCCCATTGGCTTAACTCCAAAAATATCCTGATAGGCAGAAATATACTCTTTATGGTGATATACACCACCTTGGAATGCAGAGGAAATCACTGCTGCCCATTGGCCGGCTACTTTATTGGCCGCCGGATACCCATCCGAAAATCTTCTGATCCATACAGCAAGCATAAGGGAAACAAAGATCTCCCAATCCAAAAGCTTTTCCCTGCGATCCGGGATCTCTGCCCTTCCAACAAGACAGTTATTCATATAGGAACACGCTTTCTGGATACATGTATCTTCTATTGTATAGCCCAGACGTTCCAGCCGCCAAAGCGCCTGCTCCGTTGTAATCGGCCTCCTGGAAGAGCTAGCGAGCGTATGGAAGAAACCCCATTTGCCGTCTTTTTCCTGCATGGAAATAATCTGTTCTGCCCACCTCGTATCTTTATGCATGAAATCTCTCCTCCCTAAGCTGCCTGTTGCCTCCATGCTCAGACTGTCTTTATCCAATATCGGTTTTACGGAAATGTGCAGCGCCTAATGCCAGCGGCAACAATATCCAGATAAACGACATCACAATTCCACGGAATAAAAACTCCAGTGGAAATGCTTCTGTTGGACAGTCTGCCATAAGGTTCAATATCCAGTATCGCCAGCAAACTGTGCTGCCATACCGGAAATGCCGGTCTCCTGCAAAACATCCCCGCCGGCGCCCATTGCCTGGCCTGCTACCGTCATGGTCAAATAGACAAGAAGTATCATGCCTGCCGCAGATAACAGGCATATCCAAAATGCTTTATTCTTCTTCCATCTATACCACTCGCCAAACAAAAGATTACGCATGGAAACCACCTCCCGGCAGGGGGCTCTCGCCCATCCTCTCCATGAAATAGCTTTCCAAATCCTCTCCGGCAAAACGGCTCTCTTTCAAGGCAATTCCATTTGCCGCGACTGCATAGTTGATTTCTTCGGTCGTGTCCAACTTTTCAAAAACACATATGGTATGTGCATCCGCAACCGTACTTGAGATACCCAGTTTTTCCGTCAGAACCGCCGCTGCCCTCTGTGCGTCATCCACTGTAAGCTTCAGATACCGCCTGCATGTTACATCCAGCTGCTCGGCGCCAATCTCTTCAATCAGTACGCCGTCCCGTAAGATACCATACCTTGTCGCAATCTTTGACAGTTCCCCTAAAATATGGCTTGAAATCAATACTGTCACATGTTCCTCCCGATTCAGCTTTAATAATAAATCCCGGATCTCCCTGATACCAGACGGATCCAATCCGTTTATTGGCTCGTCCAAAATAAGGAAATTGGGCCTTCTTATCAGAGCAATGGCTAATCCAAGACGCTGTCTCATTCCCATGGAAAAATTCTTTACCTTTTTCTTCCCGGCCGATTCAAGCCCTGCAAGTTCTAGCATACGATCTGTGACTGCCTTATCTGTAATGCCCAGATTCCTCCGGATGATTTCCAAATTATCCCTTGCGCTTATGCCGGGATAACCGCCCGGCTCTTCAATCAGGCTTCCGATATGCTTTCTCTGCTGCTCCAAATCTGCTTTTCCGAAGAGCTCCATCTGTCCGCTATCCGGTGAGGCAAGCCCCAGTATCATACGCATGAAAGTAGTTTTTCCTGCGCCGTTCTTCCCAATCAGCCCGTATATGTCTCCCTGGCGCACTGTTACGCTCACCTGATTTACGGCTATACTTTTCCCATAGGTCTTTGTCAGTCTTTCTGTCTTTAGTATATCGCTCATATTGGCCTCCAGCTTTTCTTGTTTTCATTCCAGGCTCTGCAAGATGTATTATCTTATCATTTATATACATCTATTACAATATACCAGGCCAGTTTTGCAGATTGAGGGGCGGTTTTTGTGTTCTCTTTGATAGTCTTTCTAAAACATTGATCTGGAATTGACATCATAACATATTCCTCTTGACTCAATTAATAACTCTCAATAAAAAAGATGCCTCCCACAATTTCGGAAAGCATTTTTCATAAACCTAAAGTATAAACTACAACAAATATTTAATTTATACCATCCCTCCATTCTTTCAGCCAATCTACAATCATCTTGCCCTTCCGTAGAGCTTCTGTAATCTGATTACATTTCGAATTTTGAGACCCCGCAAAATTAATTACCAGATCATCATTTTCCATTAACTCTTTTGCAACAGCTTCAGCTACCCCTGGTATATCAAAACCCTCATATTTCCCAATAGAGGTTTTCCTCAAACGTTCTAATGCTTCTCCCTCTATTCTTTCTTTGAGCATTCCATATGTTCCAAATCCTCTATTTCGTATGTATTCCTTAAACTTGTCATGTTCATCTTGTGTATAGTATATTGGGATCACACGTTTAAACATTTCTTTTGCCTCACTTGAATAACTCCCACACCAATGTGCGAACACAAACTCAAACATAAGGAATCGAAAACTATCTTCAATATAATATGCCTCAACTACAGGAAATTCTGGTGGAAGAACATTTGTCCTTCCCTCATCAATCCTTTCTAAACTACTCGTAAATAATGGTATATTTTTATAATACAACCGAATTTCTTCTTGATTAGAAAAATCAGTATGGTAACTCACATTGCAAAATGCAAACAAATAGAAATATGAACTTCCCACTGCATTATCATTAATATCCGTTGGCACTTTAATCCGTTCATCCTTATCATTCCCCTCATGAACATAGTGAACTGTATAATCTGGATCAAATTTGTAATAAAAAAAGAAACGACTAATGCCAAATATATCGGCATCTCCATCTACTCTCTCCCAATTTTCCAGATCTCTCAAATAATTTTTTGCTCGTTGTGACGGATTATATAAAAGCCCAAAACGTCTTTTCCATAATACCTCTGTATCATATAAATCTGCGGTACTTGTCTTCGGAGTATTTGTATCACCTTTTCGAGTATAAATAGCCCCTTTGAATAAAGTGCCTCCTTCTCCTTTATAATCCTCTAACAAATAAAATGGTGTATTATCACTTTGTTTAATAATAACGACATCTATTTCTTTTTCTGAAACAGTAATGGTCTTTACATATACCTCCGGAATATGTCCACCAGCCCACTTCGGTTTTTGACGCAATAAATCAATAATATTTTGTTGATTTTTACGTTTCTCATTACTAACACCACATAGAATATGAGTGCCATCCTCCACGCCAATTATAATATAGCAATTACGATTAGCAGGGCTGTTTGCCATGCAAATAATATCATGTAATAAATCAGAATTATTTTTATACCACTGTCTCTTAAAGTCCCAATAAACTCCTTCTGTATGCAACTCAATTAGGCTTTTTATCTCATCTTCTAATTTCAAAGCCTCCATCAAATCACCCCACATTTCCTCTGTACTCATTTATTTGTTTTACTATTTTTTAGCAATTCCTTACTATTAATAAAACCATATGATTCAATCAATTTCTTATCTTTATTGTTCAGCTTTGGCACACCCCACACTAACAAGTGCTTAGCTCTTGTACTGGCAACATATCCAATTCTTTTTGATTCTCCCTCACCGTTTATCCAATGTTCCTTCCAGTGTCCACCTTTACTCTTTTTATCCTTGCTCGAAATAACTAATGTAGAATCATACGTACATCCTTTACTTGCATGAATTGTCATAACCGGAATACTATTCTTTGTTGATTCCACTAATTCTCCAATAATGACCTTTCCATTTCCATTACTAACCTTGAAATTTCTTCCATCAATTAATTTAGAGAAATCCCTGTCTATTACTTCATCATAATCTTTAATATAAATATAATTTCTACCTAATATTTTACCTAGATCTTCTCTCGCCCATTCATGCCATTTCCCATATGTCTGTGTAAAATCTGATAATCTGGCTGACTGCAAGATATCTTTTAGTACATTCATGATAAAAAGTCGCCATTGATAAACAGAAGTAATTTCTTTGGGACAGTAATAATTTGTTTTCGTCCGTTCGCCGCCGAACCATCTTGAAATTTGTTTTCCCGCTAATTCTAACGCCAGGCTCATTTGCTGTGGCAATTCTTTTTTCCAAAGTTGTGCTGCTACAATAAGCGGCTCTTTTTCATCATAATCATTGCGGTTGGATCTCACCAGCTGTAAACGTAATGAATTTTGCCTCACCAAAATCCGATTCTCCTTATTTAAGAAATGATATTTCTCCAATATTTTTTCATAAATTACTACAGCATCCTGTGGCTCTATGTACTCAATATATAATAATGGCATACTACCAAACTGACTCTTTTTATTCGCATATTTCCCATCTGTGCTTCCAATTAACTTCTCTGAAAACTCTACTATTTCTTTACAACTTCTAAAATTAATACTTAATTGCTTTTTCTTAAAATCTTTTACATATTCTTTAATTTCATTCGGCTCAACACGCTTAAATTCATAAATGCTTTGATTTAAGTCTCCAATACAATGAATACTACAACCAAGTTTCTGCAATCGCATGAGAATGCTTAATTCATTTCCTGACAAATCTTGGCATTCATCTATAAAAATAACGGGAAATCGCTCCGATATCCTGTCTCCCATTTCTTTCTTTGCCAGTACTTCTGCAGCCAAATAATTAAGATCATCAAAAGTTGCAAAACCATCCCTCCAAAATGCTTCTTTACAATCACGAAAACATTTTCTAATATACTTTAACTCCCAGAAATTACTTCTGGTTTCTCGTTTCTTTCGGATAAACTCTTGCAGAGAATCACTTTTATAATATTCTTTAAGCCATTTTGTGCTATTTTTCCCGGAAGCAAAGTAAAAATCTTTTTTCCAAATATCATATCCCATCTGATGAGCTAAAATAGGTTTCCATTGTCCTTTTAAATCTATATACGATACATCACACTTATATTTTTCCAACCAATGGTTAGTATAAACAGGCATATCCTTATCAATTATATTAAAAGAATAATCTCCATTTTTACCCTTAAATCCTCGCACCTTATATGCAAAAGGTTGAACAATATAACTATGTATAAAACTGCTTAAAGTTCCAATATAGTGCGGATATATATTATTTTTTCTTGTAAATTGTTTTATGCGGTTACTTATCACACTAGTAGCATCATTTGTAAAACACAATACAGCAATCCCTCGATTATAATATTTCCATTGCAACATTTCATAAGCAGCTTTTAGGCTAACAACCTCTGTCTTGCCACTTCCTGCACATGCATTTAAAAAAGCGCATTCATCCTTTTGTATCATCACATATCTAAGTTGCTGTTCTGTTTTTTCGGAAATCCTGCATCCGCTAAAACCTTTACATATATCGCCATCCGCCAATAAATAGCACTCTTCACAACCGATTTCTACTGGCTTTTTACATATAATATTGGCTATTTTTTCCTGAATTTCTTCTTTAGTCACAGTCTCCTCCACAGGCCCAGATAATTGCTCTTTTTATATAATCTGGTACTATTATAGTCCTTTTTTCTTCCAGTTTTTCTAAAAGTGCTTGCGAAAAAACGCCCTTTCCTATTTCATCGCAATCTATATGCTTGTAAATATAGGTTGCATCATTGCGTTTTTCTTCTACATCACTATATTCATTATTTTTGTCTTTTATCTGTTTGCAACGATTCTTTACTCCATTTTCCCCTCCATCCTTTGTCCATTTCTCTTCTAAAACTTCAGCCATAATAGAAAAATTCCCACTCATTGCCAGGTCATATTCGAAGGTTTTTAAAGATGCAACATACAATCTTGCCATTTGTGTTGTATTTATCTCATCTGCCAATTCTATCGCTTCATTTCCGCCTTTTATTTTTTCTCCATCAATAGGATATTTCTCTCTTTTTGTTATTTTTCCTTGGTTATTTCTTTTAATATCAGGAAGCGGATCCTTATCCGTTATGCCGCTACATCGGATTGGCAGTCTCTCCTCGTCCCAAGGATCATAAAATAATGGGTAAAAATATTTAAAATTTATTCCATTTATATTTACTACGGTAACTCCCGCTTCTTCTAATGTATTTGGTAATTTTTTTTTATGAATCCCATTATATTCGTCAAGTACCACTGGAGCTAAAGATGGCAGTAGCATTGCTTCACATATTCCTTCTACCAATATTACCCCTTTAGAAAATAGTAAGGTAGATTTTGTTATATCCATCCATCGATTTAAATAACCTTTTATATTATCCTCAAGTTCAAAATCCGATAATTTCTTTATTGCAATTCCTGTCTTTGTACCCGATACATGTATAATAGTATCAATATCAACAGATGATGCTAATACAGCTGAATGCGTTGTAAGTATAATCTGTAAATTCTTTTTTTCTACTGACATTTTTTGCAAATATTTTATTAATTTAGACTGAATTTGTGGATGTAAATGTGCTTCCGGCTCTTCTATTAGTAAAACAGAAAATAAACGGTTGTCAACAGCTTCTAATTCAGCAAACACTGTCGCTATATATAACAGATTATTGTATCCCAAACTATTGATTGCAACATCTCTAAATTTCTCATCATCCATTTCCCCCATATTAGGGAAAAAAACCATTTTTATACTCTGAAGAATTGCGGAAAACGAATTTTCTGCAAATTGTAAATTAACACTCTGTCCAAACACATTTCCCATAGATACTTCCATAGCTGTGTTAATGTCTTTTCTTGCTTTTGCTATTTCATCAAACTTATTATCTTCATTCTTAATCACTGATTTGTTAAAACTATTAAATGCATCTACAAGTTCTTTTTGTCTTGTCTCATTTCTATATTGATGCTTTAGTAAAAGTGCAAGCCTTGATTTTTTCCCATTTGTTAATTTTTCCTCTGCATTCCTAAGTGCTGGCAAATAGATAACATTAATAAAACCAAACGTATCTTCCTCAAAAGCACTTGCTTTGGATTTTCCTCCCCAAAAGCTTTTCTTAAAATATCCCCTTGGATTCGGCTTGCTTTCTACTGCCAAATGTAGTTCAGCTTCAAACTCTGCATTACACCATGATAAAAAGGTCACTTTTTCTTCTTGATTTAATTCCTTTAATATTATATCAATTTGAATGTTCTTTTTCTGAATATTATCTGTAAATGATTTATAAAAATCTTCTTCTGTAATGTATGATTGCTCTGAGTCCCTCAAAATCATTCGCAATGCATCAATAATTGTAGATTTTCCTGACGCATTCTCTCCTACCAGAACATTCAACCCTTTATTTAATAGAATTTTTGACTCGTCTAAACAATTTTTGTATCCTTCTATCATTAATTCTGAAATATACATACTTTATATCTTCCTCTATTAGTAATTAATTGAAATCTCTTTACGCCATCTACGATAAACAGCGAACGCAAAAGCAATATCCTCTACGCCTATTTCTGCCTTTCCTTTTCTCTCCTCTTTCCCTATTATATGCTTCATTATGGCATTTGTCTGGATATTCTTTTTTATTTCTGCTGTGATCAAAACATCCATGCCTAGAAGATACTCTTCAAATTTTCTTTTCTCGGCTTCATTCTCGAATATCATAATTGGCATTTCTTGTCCACTGCGATTTGAACATACATATCTTCCATTTGTAATTAATCCGAGCAACTTTCCATTCATAGTATTTTTTATAAAGTAGTAATAAATTATTTTCTGTCCTATCATATAATTCCATTCTGGTTTTGGAATAATACATCTTCCCAAATCCATATACCATATTTCTGTTTCATATAGAGTTGTTGACAAATAATCTAATTTCAGTTCTGCATAAAGCATTCGTTCATCATCATAAAAATAACTGATATGATCATATCCATCATCTGAATTCCCTACTATAATCCTGTACTCCGGATAATCTTTATGATACTGCTGCCGACTTACATTCCAATTAGCTTCTGACCAACCTTTATAATCCTCCAACAATAACTCAAATCTCTTAGTTGGCTGCAAATCATATCCAAAATGCTTTCTCCACAAATATTCCGTATGCTCTATACTTGCCGTTTTGTCCCTTGGTGTATTCATATTTGCTGTACGAGTATAAATTGCACCCGGTCTGACTCTATCAATAATTTTATTTGTTTTTCCAAACTCCTCTTGCAAATAGTATGGAGTATGCATTCCTCTAACAATAACAAGTACATCTAATTCATGCCCTTCCATTTTTAAAGTATGTACTTCCACTTGTGGTATATAACCGCCAGCAAATGGTTTTGTTCTCAAAAACTTTATAATATCCGCAGAAGTATATCGAGCCTTTTGTGTTTTCTCAATTCCACAAATAGATCCATCATCATTTGCACCATATATTAAATAGGCGTCCCGATTTTCCAAATTATTTGCCATGCAAATTATGTCATGCAGTTTTTCCTCAACTGTATTAGGGTAATCAGATTTATAATCCCAATATCCACCTTCATAACCTTTGGCCAGTAATCCTTCTATAATGCTCCTTAAATCCATCATCCCCATCGCCTCTCCTATTCTCATATCTTTATCCCTATACCACTAAAAATAAACTATAACGTACTCTGATGCTATACCCTTACAAGCTCAAACTTGTTAATGTCTTTATTATACTGCGATAGCTTTCCAGATGGAATAGACTTTTTTAATTTCATTCAGCAACAATAAGAATAGCATGCCGTCTGATTTTTATTTTTCATAAGGACAAAATCTTTACTACTTTTTCATAAGTATAAGAGCATTATATAACCCAGAAAGCAGCCACCCAGGCATAGAGCGGCCGCTTCTTCCTCTAATCATCTTTCTTATTCCTACGGTCAACATATGTAAGAATTACAAAGATACATGAAATAATTGATACAACCTCCAAAATACTCATACACAAGCCTCTCCTTTCTCTACCGTTCTGTTTCCAACAATGGTATAATGTCTGTACAGCTATAACCTTTGCTTACGCACATACTGTAATATATTTGAGAAGTTGGATTCCAGTCAGATTATGGTTGGATTTCTAAACCTGACGAAAGGAGAAAATCTCATGGCAGATACAATTACCACTTCCGCTTTCCTTCGTACCTTATTAATGAAATGCATTGGCACTGTTATGATTGAATGGGAACAATGGGATTTCCCCCAGCCCTCCTTTGACAGAGGCTATTTTAATGACCGGCTCAAGCGCCCGGTTCCGGTAAATACCCTCACACGCCAGAGGCTGAAACGCCTTTTTGAAAATGTTTTTTCTCCCGATAACCGTAAAGGAAGATTTCAGGAGCCACAGGCAGTTGAAGCGGCAAATGCCTTCATTTCCCTTGCAGAAAAATATTTTCATATCAATCTATCCGTCTGGGAAAATAATTATACAATAGATAACAGTACCAGCCGCTCCCATCTGCTTTCCTGTCTGGATGTGGTTCTGGGAGCGATAGAAGGAACCGAGGTACTGCCGTCTGAAAAGATTGCTGATTCCCTAAATAACTATATGGCAGAAATCCGTTCTGCCGAAAATATGCCTGCTGCCGCATATCCAAAACTATTGTCCTCCGCACCCTGCCAGCAGGCTTCCAACTTTTTTGGCCGCCAAAATACAACCTCTTTCCTGATGGAGCAGTTACTTTCCGGACATTCCTGTTACTTGCATGGGATAGGCGGTATTGGTAAAACCGAAATTGCAAAATCAGTTCTGAAGCAGATTCTAAGTATGACCTCTTCCAGTTCTGGATTCACCCACATTGTATGGGTGAATTACACAGATGGAGATTTCGCCCTTTCCCTCGTGCGTGCCCTGAATCTGGATGGGACAATCAATAACATGGAACAGGCATTCCAGAAGGCCGTTTCCATCATAAACCAATACCATGAAAATCTGCTGCTTATTATAGATAACGTAGAAAATGCTGATGATGAGCACCTGCTTGGACTCTGCGGATACCTTAACTGCCGTTTTCTGATTACGAGCCGCTGCGAGGGATTCCCGTCTTTTACCAAAATACCTGTCCCGGCGCTCTCTGAGAACGATTGCATGGCTTTATTCTATTCCTATTACTTTGGCCAAAAAGACGATATCATGCTTAAAAAGATTATACAGCTTGCAGACCGCCATACCGTTACCATCGAGCTTCTTGCGAAAATTGCAGATTCGGAGGAAGTTCTCTTATATGAGTTCTACGATTCTCTGGTTCAATGCGGCTTCCACATCAGTGCCGAAGATGTGACTACGGCTCATGAAAAGATGCATTCCGAAGGCCAGATAATCGAACAGTTGAAAAAACTCTTTGCCGTGTACGGCTGCAGCCCTGAAGCACAGCATTTACTGATTCAGATTTCGACCATCCCCAATATCCAGTTCGGATTTGAAAAAGCGAAAAAGTGGTTTGACTTAAAAAACCGTACCCCGCTGAATCAGTTAGCCAAAAAAGGCTGGATAAAAAAAGAACCGCTTTATGACAATGGCCGGCAGCATTATCTCTATTACATGCACTCTGTTATAGCATCCGCAATCCGCGCCCAATTTACAGAGCAGCTTTATCAGGCATGTCAGAGCTTCATTTATGAAATTACATTGGAAATGAAGGAAATCCGATCCCAGAATGACACGGCTAAAAAGGAATTGATTCAGTTCAGTTGGTCACTGAATGATATTTTCCAGGGACAGTTCCATTCAGAAAACGACTGCGACTTTCTGTGGGCTTTGGCTGAAATCTATCGGGATATTGGTTATTATAAACGTGCCGTTCCCCTGCTGGATCTGCTTTTTAAGCTTTATACAGAGTTGTACGGAGATGACTGTATCCAGCTTGGTTCCGTCTTCAACAGCAAAGGGATGATTGCATATAACCTGTCCCATTTTGACGCGGCACTGAATTTTTATCAAAAAAGCCGTGATATAATAGATGAACATATTACCCCTGAAGCAATTTCTTCCTTGGCAAAAATAGAACTTGCAAAACTTGACCTGAATATTGGAAAAACATATTTAAAGACCGATTATCACAAGGCAGGTACGTTCTTTGACCGTGCCTATGATGTGCTGCTTTTGGAAGAAGGAAGGAAAAGCCAGCTTACACTAAACGCCCTTGCGCATAAGGCAATGTTTTTAGAGGATACCGGCCACTTGCTGGAAGCAGAAAATATATATGAAGAAATATATAATCAGAGCAAAGCAGATACGGATGATTATGACACACTGTTGCTACGCGCCTCCGTTGCTCATCATATCGGGAATATATACTCGGACTATGCCCCTGATAAAGCTATGCCTTTCCTGATGGAAGCGAAAGATATTTTATGGAATATTCTTTCCCCTACCCACCCGGATACCCTGGATGTCCTGAATTCTATCTGTTCTCTTGAACTTACTACAAAGGACAATTACCCGGAAGTCCTGTCTGACCTTCAGCATCTGTTGGAATTATTCATAAAGGCATACGGACCAGATGACCCACAGGTAGGAACCATCCACAACAATATCGGACTCTGCTTTTATTACATGGGACAGCCTGCGGAGGCTGTCAGGAATTACAGAAAAGCCATACAGATCAACATATCTGTTTATGGCGAAGACCATCCCTCAACAGCATATATTTATAATAACATCGGCGCGGCATATTCTGAAACAGATCATCCTGAAAAAGCCATCCCGGAACACGAGCATGCCTTAAAAATCTATGAAGCGGCATATCCTGGCAAACTCAATCTGGATTTTGCCCTTACTCATGCAGATCTTGCAGGCGCTTATTTATTGGAGGGAAACGGAGACAAGACAATGGAACATCTAAATGAAGCATTTGACATATATCAGAAAATGCTTCCGGAAAATGCGCACCAGCTTATTTATCCATACTGTACCCTCGCCAATCTCATGACCGCACTGGGAAACTACGAGACTGCCATTACCAGCTATTCTCACACCATCTGGCTCCTACTTGAAAATGGTTATACGGAGGATTCCCCTGCGGTTCAGGAATTTGCTGTCAAGATAAATGATTTACAGCAGATGCAAAACGGCACTGAACCAGATAGCAGCTTATAAGTTTTTATGTCTCTCAAAATTCTGTATCGTGATGAAATTCCTCGCAGCAAAGCTGCGGGGAATTAGACCCTGAGAGAATTAAAACTCATATCTTGTACCATGCGAGAGCAATAGGCCGTCTGTCAATTCCACACGCAGAATGATGGTGTTTTCATCGTCAAAATCAGTATGTCCGTTATTTATCCATTCTGCAAAGACCTTTTTTAGCTTTTCTGCAATCGCACAATTTTCTCTTTTTCCGAAATAACCCAGGCTGAAGCCTTTCCCGTGCGCTGTAAACCACTCACCGGCGATTGCAACAACAGGATTATCCTTTATATGTTTCATTTTGTTTGAGAGTGCATGGGTAATGATATAAAATGCCCCATTTTCGTAATAGGCATTTACATATCGCACATAGGGCATTGCCTTTTCTGTTGTCGCTAATGATATAATCGTATCTTTCCCAAAACGCCTAATCATGATCTGTTCTGCTTCTTGACTAAATTCTTTCATTGAGTCTTCCTCCCTTCAAATTACATTTTCGGATCTGTTCAAGGTCTCGGCAAACCGAACCCATAGTGCAGAAATTGTCAAACTAATATGTAATCTATCCCCTCAGATTTTTTAGAGCGTCGGGGTTATTTGAGATAATCTCTCCAACAGTCTGACAGCTTTCCATGTCCGGACAGTCACCGCATGTCGTCACATCTTTTTTCAATGCACACTGACGAATTCCGCAAAGACTATCGCAGAATACAGTTTTAATTCCATCAACACGACATCCTTCACAATTGATATGTTCAGGCAAAATGGGAGCATTATTTAACTTGGCCCACCGTTTTGCAGTTTTCTCACGCAACGCCTGATCGTCATTGATTGTTGCAAGATACGCGTCGCATTTTTCACAATCCAGCCCACAGTATGCAATCATATTTCTCATGGTTGTGTACCTCCTAAAATACTAATTTTTTTCTTAGATTTATTATATAATTCTGGAAAACCTGATACCTTGTTATTCTTCTTCAGAACGACACGGATTTCCTTATTTCATTTTTTCTTGACACTCACTACATTCTCTATCGTGAATAGAAATAATGCCATCACATTGGGAACAGATATACTTTTCTTTCTGCATATCCATGAATTTTTCCAAACCAAATTGACGGACAAATTCGCTATTTTCCATAAGGCTTGCCTGGTACCGCTTGTTATAATTTTTTTCAAGATTCTTTATCTGTTTACATGGATATTCGGAACATTCAAAGCAATAAGACAGTTCTTTGATCTTAATACACTCTTTGATTTTGCATTTGCGGCAATGCTCTGGTTTCCCTTTATCACTATTTAAGCAGCCTGCACATGGCTTTTTGTGATAGCAATGTTTATAGCAAACAAGACAATTCATTCCACATGGAGCAAACATACCTGTGTCAATATTTTCTTTAGGCATTTTCATAAGTTCTTCTCATTCAGCAGCTTTAACAGTTCATCATGGATAAATCCGTTTGTTGCTATTACGCTGCTGCCTTTCCTTGGATTAAGCGGCTTTCCCATGAAATCAGTTACCTGTCCGCCTGCCTCCTGAATCAACAGCATACCAGCAGCATAATCCCAGGGATTCAGATAAATCTCGAAATATCCTCCCTGTCTGCCGCAGGCGGTATATGCCAATTCCAAAGCGGCAGACCCAATCCTGCGAACATCCTGGCACTGGTCGAATACCCTGCGAAACCGGGCAAAGTTTTCATCCGCCAGCTCTCTTTTTGCTGTTCCCAATCCAATCATCGTGCCGGATAGTTTTTCTGCGTTTGATACATGTATGGGCTGTCCATTTAAAAAGCTGCCCTTGCCTTTAACCGCTGAAAACACTTCTTCATGGAAGGGATCATACACAATCCCCATAACAATTTCACCCTGGCGGCAAAGGGCTAAAGATACAACGCTGTGCTGATAATCATGCATAAGGTTTGTAGTCCCGTCAACGGGGTCTAAAATCCAAAAGCAATCCGCCTTTATTTCCTGCAATCCGGTTTCTTCTCCAAGAAATTGAATATCCGGTGCAAGGTCAAACAATTCCTTCTTTAAGAAATTTTGCACGGCAATATCTACCTGCGTTACATAGTCTGCAAGACCTTTCTCTTTTACATGAGCAGCCATTTCACGGTTCTTTATGAGCTCCTGCGTCTTTGTTACTAAACTGATAATTTTCTGAATATCCATATACATTTCCTCCATTGGCTTCAACTACCTGGTTTATCCACTCATCAAGAAATTTCATTTGTTCTTCAGTATGAAACCAATGCTCTCCATTTTTTATGATAGAAAGTGTTGAATTAGTTCTCTGTGCAAATTCAAATATCGTTCCATAAGCGGTAAGATTATCTTTTTCACCATACAAAATATGCGTTGGGATTTTCCATGTAACAGGATTTTCTCTTACATAGCAAAGATAATCCCATGAAAGGGTCTCTCCAAAGGTTGTCTGAATTTCTTTTTTCTCTTTGAGTTCATCTTCTGTAACATTTGCCCAAATCATCATATCAGCAATGAGCCTTTCCATATCTACAACGGGCGAAATAAAATATGCTTTTTCAATTTGCCGATTTGATAAGGCATTGATAGCAAAATATGCTCCAATGCTATTGGCGATTATTTCAACAGACCTATAGTTTTTACAAATCGAACAAAATCGCTGCGCGATGGCCTGCCAGGGCTGTGGCGCAAATTGGAAGTTATAGCCATATCCCCCAATCACCATAGTCAAACTTACCGCTTCCATGATGCAGTTTCCCGGCAGTATTTAACTGCTTTAATGTATCCCTCATACGACATAAGATTTCTGGCTGGACATCCAAGGAATGATGAGCGGGGAACACTCTCTTAACGGGCAAAGACGCAACCTTTTTCAACGAGGTGAGATATGCCTCCGGATCGGTAGATGGATAGTAGGCAAATAATACATCTTTATATACCAAATCGCCAGTGAAAAGATATCCTGTCTCTTTTTCCCAGAAACACAGGTGCCCTGGCGAGTGTCCAGGGGTGTGCAGCACCTCAATCTGCCGTCCACCAAGATCAATCATATCATGGTCGGCTACAATCCTTGTCGGCGTTCCCTGGAAAAACTCATAAGAACCGACATCAAATCCGTCCGGCAAATCACAGCGATCAACTACCATCTCCCGAATTATTTCCATCGACAGTGGAAATTTACCGTTTAGCCAATCTAATTCAGCAGCGTGAGCATAGAAATCAGGAAAATATTTGTGACCTCCAATGTGGTCCCAATGAATATGTGTTGCAACTGCCGTAATAGGCTTATTTGTGAATTTTATAACTTCATCGTATATGTTTGAAATGCCAAGTCCTGTGTCAATAAGCAGGCTTCGCTCGCTTCCAATTAATAAATAGCAATGCGTTTCTTCCCAATGTCGATATTCACTGATAATATAAGTATTATCATCCACTCTATCTATTGTAAACCAGTTATCCATCGTCTGCATACTCCTTTCGAGTTCCGAATTATTTTGATAATAGCCCCTGCGCTTCCCATTTCTCTTTATAGTGAACTTCCCGATAAGCGGGAAGTTAGCTATTGACTTTTCTTTTCTATTGTGTAGGATTGCAGACCCTTCTGACAGCCATTCTTCTCATAAAATTCTTCTACTTCTGGTTGTGAACCAAAGTATAACATAGTCGGCGTATTATCTTTCGCAAGTTGAAGAAGTTTACTTCCAACTCCTCGCTTTTGGTATTCCGGAAGAACAAGTAACTCTGTAATTGTTCCAAAATAATAGCCATCCGAAAGAATACGCAAACACCCAACCAATACTTTATTTTCATAGGCGGTTATATTTAGCGTTTTAGATAATGCCTCCTTTGTTCTTTCGATGTCATAATCACCCTGCCATACTTGATTAACAAAGAAGAGAAAAGTTGAAGCATTAAGTTCTTTATCATCCACTTTGTATTCCATTTCTATCTCCTCCAAATTAAGTTTAGCTTTTCCCCGTCTTAATAAATTCTATTAGCTTTTCCACATCATCAAAATCATCATAGTCGCCAATAATTCCTTTCCGATGATATAAGATCCCTCTCTTTTCATTTTCTTCAAGGCAGTCAAGAAGACGTTCTATCCCATATCTTTTTATAAATAATGTAAATCCATATGGCTTGATTTTATTCATCAGACCTCTTTTACAATCCATTTCACAGGCATAACAGCCTGGTAGTTCCTTCTCCATGGAGCATTTTCTGTTTTCGCATTGGGTGTAGTCAGGACAGCTATCCGAATAGCAGCCATTGCATTTTTCATTTTCTGAACACAGGCAACAGGCAAGCCCACACCTTGCGATTCCTAATTCTCGTTTCATTTTTAACCTTCCTCAACTTCTAATTGCTTTTTCGCCAACCATACAATAGCAATTATTACTGGCCATCACGGTTGAACAATTATTTTACCATAGAACAGCCTATATCTCCACTTTTTCCTATCCGGTTTTGTCCAATATTTATCCTGTTTTTGTCCAAGAACGATTCATCTTTTATATTTGGAAGAATGAGGGCCAAAACGCCCTCATCCTTCCTTCACATTTTTCAAAATAACTAAATCAACCAAACTGGCACATACCAGTTTTTTTCATCTACAGGCAGCAAATCGCTGGCCATGCAAATGATACTTCCCGTTCCTATCTCTACTTTTAATGAATCCAAACCTTCGAAAGTTCCCTCGCGGGTAACTGGTTCTAATACATTGAAATTCTTAACTGCAGTTTTGCCAGGCGACGCCGCCTTTTTAATCTCTATCGGGGAGAGCTCGCCGTTTTGATAAAGCAACAGATCAATCTCCTTTTGGTCTTTATCCCTGTAATAGAAGACAGGAGGCTCTTTCCCCGCATTCAAATAACTCTTATAGATTTCTGAAAACACATAGCTCTTAAAGAACGCCCCGGACATTGCTCCCCTTTCCAATGCTTCGGGATTTCCCCATTTTAAGAGATAAGCTGCCAGGCCGGTATCTAAAAAGTGAAGGAGTGGCATTTTCACAACGCGTTTCAATGCGTTGTTGTGGTATGGCTGCACAAGAGCAATGATATGGGACGATACCAAAATAGAAAGCCATTTTTTTGCCGTTGGCGCCGAAATTCCGGCGGCGCTTGCCAATTCCTCATAGACAACAGGCTTTGAAGTATGTGCGGCCACAATCGTCATAAAATTATAAAACTGCATCTCATCGGCAACCTGTGCAAGATCACGGATATCTATCTGCAGGTACGTATCCACATAGGAACGGTAATAGGTCTCCCAATCCATATTTTCATCTGCGTAAAGCTCCGGCATGGAACCTTTGAAGATTCTGCCGTAAATTTCGTTCAGGCCTTTAGGGGTTCGTAAAGATAAACGGCTCATCAAGTATGACGCGTCTGTCTGGAACGGTTCGCTTGGCTCCTGATAAATTTCCGCATCAGACAATCCTAATAAATTCACAATGCCGACCCGTCCCGCAAGGCTCTCGCTTACATTCTTCATCAGGCGGAATACTTGCGAGCCCGTAATCCAAAAGTCACCCTTTCTTTTGGAGCGATCTACGCTCATTTTGATATAGGGAAGCAGTTCCGTCGCGTACTGAATTTCATCAATCAGTACCGGCGGAGTATATCTCTGTAGAAATAGTGCTGGATCTCGCTTTGCTAGATACCTCGCGTCAGGATCATCTAAGGTAACATACTTTCGCTCATCCCCCGTTTCTCGCTGTATTTCAACCAGTCTTTGCAGAAGAGTCGTTTTTCCCACCTGCCTTGGACCGGTCACCAGCAATACTGGGAACATTTTAGAAACCTGTGCAATCGTATCCTCTGCTGCCCGTTTAATATATGCCATGGCAATCTCCCTTCTATATACAGTATAAATAATTCAAAGAGGTCTATTCGGCCAAACCGAACTATTGCTTTATTTTAGCCATATTTCATTTGATTGTCAACGGCAACTCCGACTATGTAAGTTCAATATGTTCCGAACGGATACCAGCCTTCAGCGGCCCTGGCAACTCCCCCATGAAGGCCGCTTATGTCTATAGGAATACGAGCTTCGCCCAAAATCAGATAAGACTGCGCATGATCTGACACCATCTTTGTCTCCCATATGTTCATATTGGGAGACTACACCGCCGAACTACTATACTTTAGAATTGGATCCGAAGCGTACTCCAGTGACTCCTGTGCAATGCAGAAATCAAAATATGTATCCGGGTACGGTTCATCTGCCAGAACATAATGCCACCACTCATTACAGTAGGCCTCAAATCCGCTGCTTTCCATGATATGCCTTAGTAGCTCCCGGTTTCTTGACTCTTTCTCCGTCAGTCCACTTGCGGCGTGATGGGACCGTTCATCCATAAAATCGAAATCTCCGCCCATAGGAACAAGCATACCGGTACCTAAATAAAAAATGGTGAGATCAACCGCACCTCCGCGGCTATGGCTGGACTGTGAGGCCACATATCCCTTAGTCACCATTTCATTCCGCTTTATATTGGGGTAATACCGGTTTTTCGTCAGATTATTCTCCGGTAGCGACGCCCAATGCAGAAAACAATCAACGGCGCGCTGAGGGCGATAACCATCCCATAAGAGCAGCCCATATCCCTGTTTCATGGCAAGTTTTTGAGCTTTGCGTATAGCAGCTCCCAGCTCTTTGGTTCCTACAATACGGTTTACCTCATATCCATCCACCGGTTTTCCTGTAAAATTATCCCATGTAGCATATTTGGCATCCCAACGAATGCCGGGCAGCATTTCGTCTAAAAAAATAAAATTCTGTTTCATCATGTCTACCTCCTAAGCGCCAGTTCAATCAAACGGTCAATGAGCTCCGAAAGGGTAAAGCCGGCCGCAGTCATCATGCGGGGATAGCGGCTGTACGAAGTAAAATCGGGCATGGTATTGACTTCATTGAGGACAATCTGCCCGTCCTCCCGCAAAAACAAATCAATACGGGCCAATCCTCTGCAGCCCAGTACCTGATAAATTTTCTTAGCCGTTTCCTGAATCCGTTTCCTTACCTCTGCCGGCAGGTCAGCCGGGACTTGAATTGTTGCGTTTTCAGATCCCTTTTCAGGCTGTGCTTCCTGATGAATCTTAAAAAAGCCGTGTTTCAGACGGATCTGATCGATCTCACCGACAATCAGATCCGTGCCGGTTCCCAATACGGCGCAGCCGACCTCACTCCCGGAAATCACCTGCTCGATTAATACTTTTCTGTCATATTGCTTTGCTTCGTTTATCGCTACACATAAATCTTCCGCTTTCTCTACCTTGTTTACGCCAAAGGAAGAACCAGAGCGTGCAGGTTTCACAAAAAGAGGAAACCCAAATCTCTCTGTTTCCGGACTGCCGCCGTCCTGAATAATCTGGAAATCAGGAACTTCAATACCCGCATTTTTTACAGTGGTATAAGCAAGCGATTTGTCCATGCAAATCACAGAGCTTTGAATAGAACAGCCAACATAGGGAATCCCGGATAATTCGAGCAACCCCTGTATTGAGCCGTCTTCCCCAAATTTGCCGTGAATCATTGGAAACACCACATCTATAAGTTGGGTTTCGTATCCCGCATCTTTTTGTATCAGCAGACCATGCGTATTTCTCCCCGGCGAGAAGACGACTGAATATTTTGCATATCGTTCCCAATCCAGACAAGGTTTTT
>Ga0137308_101555_pt1 | contig 21167 bp, 23 predicted proteins | sample Inofrocosms_June_FD_97181 | JGI IMG/M metagenome (GOLD analysis project Ga0137308, IMG submission 97181) | Mouse cecal microbial communities from Vienna, Austria - N-Acetylneuraminic and N-Acetylglucosamine D2O microcosms_June | ecosystem: Host-associated > Mammals > Digestive system > Large... | reverse complement strand
TCTTTTTTTCCGATATGCGCAGTGGTTTTAGAAAGCTTTGCCTTATGTTCAACGAGATACTTGCAGAACGCTTCAAAATCCCGGCAGATGATTTCGGCATCGCCGGTTCGGATTTGAATTGCGGGGGTCTTCTTTTGTTTTGTCATGGGAAATCTCCTTACTTTATCCGTTTTTGTTTTTACTATATCTTATCCGGAGTTCCATCACAAGACAAACAGGATAAAAACGCCGGCTCCCTTCGCAAGGATTTGACAGACTCTGCCAATCCGTCTATACTGGAATGAAAAGATGCATGAAGTGGCAAAGAGATAAGGAGGAAAACCATGATTACCCTTTTCAACCGTAGAGAAGCCTATATCACCTATTCCATGCAGGAGCAGAGCGAGATCCGCAGCTTACTGGCGCAAAACGGGATTGACTATTCCGTAAAGGTGATCAACCGAAAGAGCCCGTCTCCTGCGGATGCAGGCTCCAGGGCCCGTACGGGAAGCTTTGGCGAAAATCCTGGTCTGATGTATGAATATATCTTCTATGTCCATAAGGACGATAGCGAAAAGGCCAGGCGGATTGTACAGGCCCGGAGGAAATGAACGCCGGGGCAGTTTCTTATTTTCTTTTCAGCCGGCGGTACTGGTTCGGCGTGATATGATGATTTTCTTTGAAAATCTTACAGAAATAGCTGCCGGTCCCAAACCCGGTCTCCAGGGCGATCTCCAGGATACTCTGGTCTGTGTTCCACAAAAGCTCCTGGGCCTTCTGCAGCCGTATTGAGACCAGAAATTCCCCGGGCGTGATACCCAGTATTTTCCGAAAGACACGGTAGCATTCCCGCTCGCTGATATGCACCGCGTCTGCCAGCATGGACGCGGTTATCTTTTCACTGTAATTCTCCCGGATCATGGAAAGCATTTTCTTGATCCTTTCATCCTCTTCCGAATCAAATGCACTGTCTTCTTCTCTGCCTTCCATTGCCCAGGAATACACCGTCTCCCAAAGTTCGGAAAAAAGGCTTCTGACACGCAATTCGAAAAAAGGTGCCTTTTCCTGACTGAGCCGGATGCCCTCCCGCAGTCTCTCCAAAAATACCGCATCCGATGGATTTCCCTGATACAGGGGCCTGGCATCCAATCGCTTTCGTTCCTGAACGGGCATCATGTATTTCAGGTCGTATATGCTGCCGGAACTGCCTGCCAGGAAAGAGCGGTCAAAAAACTGGGAACACAGCGCCATCTCTTCCGCCGCCTCCTGCCGATGCAGTGAATGCAGCGTACCGGAATTGATAAAGATGCCGTCTCCTCTGCGGAGGGTGTACTCATGATGATTCGTCTTATACAGGATCGAGCCGCCCACGATATAGCCAAATTCAAACTCATCATGCCAGTGCCACGGAATGTCCGTCCAGTAGCATTTTTCCGGTTCCGGCATGTACAGTCCATAGTGCAGCAGCTGGTTCTGGTAGATGATCCTTTCTTTTTTTGTTTTGTCAATCTGGAATTTTGACATCTCTTCCATTGTTCCTCTCTCAGATTCTGCAGTATGCGTTTTTGGTGGCAGAGTCTTTCTCTCTTTTGCCGGCTGATCCTTCCTTAAAAAATGCCATAAAGTAGATTTTAAAGTCTGACAGCTTTTCTGGCAGAATCTTTATATTTTTTGTCTGTATCCTTATTTAAAACCATCGTTCCTTGCAGTATCATGATATATTATAAACCAAAGACAGGAGGTTGTCATCTATGATTTATTATGTATCTGCAAATGCTTCCCATCGAGGAAGCGGCACAAAGGAAAACCCTTTCCCCACGATCAGCCAAGCTGCCAAAATCGCACGCCCGGGAGATGAAGTGATCGTTGCTCCCGGAATCTACCGCGAATATGTGAATCCATTCCGCGGCGGCACCGACGAAAATCATCGGATCGTATACCGCAGCGAGATTCCTTTGGGGGCGGTCATCACCGGCGCGGAGCCTGTTAAGCACTGGACCCGATATGAAGGAAATGTATGGACGGCACGGACTCCGAACGGCCTGTTCGGAAACTACAATCCCTACACAACCGTGATCTGCGGAGACTGGTACAATGCGGTCACTCCGGCCCATACCGGGGAGGTCTACCTGAACGGAAAGTCACTCTACGAAACCGCCTCTCTGGAGGGCGTGATCCATCCTTCCAAATATCTCAGTTCCTGGGATCCGGATTTTACGCTTTACAAATGGTATACGGAACAGGACGGAGATCACACCGTGATCTATGCCAATTTCCAGGGCGCTGATCCCAATGCGGAGAATGTGGAGATCAATGTACGCCGCAATTGCTTTTATCCGGATCAGACCGGAGTGGGATACATCACCCTGTCCGGATTTGCTGTAAAGCAGGCCGCCACCACCTGGGCTCCGCCCACTGCCTATCAGGAGGGCATGGTCGGTCCTCACTGGTCAAAGGGCTGGATCATCGAGGACTGCGAGATTTCCCATTCCAAGTGCTCCGGCATTTCTCTGGGAAAATATCTGCAGCCGGAAAATGAAAACAAATGGACCACCCGGCTTTACAAGGACGGCACCCAGACCGAGCGGGACGCCATCTGCCAGGCTCAGAGGGAAGGCTGGACGAAGGAACGGATCGGCTCCCATATTGTGCGCCGCTGCAATATCCATGACTGCGGACAGACCGGAATCGTGGGGCATCTGGGGGGCGTGTTCTCTGTGATCGAGGACAACCATATCCACCATATCAACAACAAGCAGAACCTTGCCGGAGCCGAGATCGGGGGCATCAAAATGCATGCGGCCATTGACGTGACCATCCGCCGCAACCATTTCCACCACTGCACACGGGGGCTTTGGCTGGACTGGCAGGCACAGGGCACCCGTGTTACACAGAATCTGTTCCACGACAATGTACCGCCGAAGGGCACAGAGATTGCGGACGGACTTGCCCTTGGGGAGGACATTTTCATCGAAGTGTCCCACGGCCCCACTCTCATCGACAACAACCTGCTGCTCTCCGACTGCGCCGCCCGCATCAGCACCCAGGGGATCGCGTTTGTCCACAACCTGATCACCGGCTCCTTTACCTGGGTGGGACAGGGGACGGACAACGGGGGACGCCGCCTTCCCACACCGCGCTACACGCCCTACCATGTGCCCCACCGCACGGAGGTAGCCGGGTTTATGACCATCCTTCACGGGGATGCCCGGTTTTACAACAACATCTTCGTACAGAAGGAGATCCGGCAGGATCTGACCACATATGCGGAAAACAGCGGCATGGCCGCAATGTATCAGTTCGTGTGCGGCACCATGCCTTATGACGGCTATCCCACGGCGGAGGAATATTTTTCCAGATTCACGCCGGAATCTGCGGTGGATCACTGGGAAAAGGATATCTATTATGACCATCTTCCGGTGTATACAGGGGGAAATGTGTACTTCAACGGCGCGCAGCCCTGCGATTGCGAGGAAAATTACCGGGTTGACAGGGAACATCACGTCACGGTATCTCTGAAGGAGGAAAACGGCAAATACCGTCTCGAAACCAACCTGTACGAGCATCTCCCGGAATTTGAGATTCCCTTTGTCAGCACGGAAACACTGGGGGAGGCATTTGAACCGGAGCAGAAGTTCGAAGAGCCTGACGGGACGCCGATTGTGTTTGCATATGATTACTTTGGAGAAAAACGGGAGATTGTGCCGCTGGCGGGACCCTTTGCCAAAATAAGAAGATATTTAGAATTAATTCAGTAATAAATGCTTGATTTATTATAGAAATTTAGTAAAACATCAGATATCCTATGAGGAAGTTCCTGCACACCCGGGATCTTCCCTGCAAAGCAGGCAGAGTTTCCGGGTATGCATTACAATCACGGGGGGTACAGAAAATTATTGGGCTACCTGCCCCAGGATTTCGGATTTTATCCGGAGTTTACCGTACAGGATTATCTCCTCTACATTTCCTCAATCAAAGGCATCCGGCCCGCTGCGGCAAAAAAACGCACCCGGGAGCTGCTGGCCCAGGTGGGACTTACAAAAGCGGCCAATAAGAAAATGAAAAAGCTCTCCGGCGGCATGAAGCGGCGGGCCGGAATCGCCCAGGGCATGCTGAACAACCCTAGAATCCTGATCCTGGATGAGCCCACCGTGGGACTCGACCCCAACGAGCGGATTCGTTTCCGCAACCTGATCAGCGAGTTTTCCGAGGATCGCCTGGTCCTGCTGTCTACGCATATTGTTTCGGATATTGAATACATCGCAAATGAAATCTGGCTGATAAAAGACGGAGCATTGGTACACAGAGGGACTCTGGACGAAACCATCGCTTCCATGCCGGAAACCGTGTGGAAATGCGCGGCAGAACACTCCATGGTGCCGGCCATCACGAAAAAATATAAGGTTTCAAATCTGAAATCCGAGGACGGGCATGTGGAACTGCGTATCATCTCGCTCAAAAGACCCGCCCCCGACGCCGAACCTGTCCGGCCCGCGCTGGAAGATGTATTTTTATATTATTTCGGGGAAACGATGGATGACGAACCTGATATGGACAGCCCGAACCGCCCCCTCTTTTTCAGGTGAGGTTTACAGGACTCTTTGATAAAAAAATTTTCGGCTGTGCGGTTGCTAACCTGACAGAATATTTGTATTGCAATATATCGCATGAAAGGTTCTGCCGTATTGCAGCCGCACAGTGAAAAAAACGCAAAAAGGTTGGTAATAGAATATGATCCGATATGAAATCAAGAAAATATTTTCGAAAACGATGAACAAAGCGGCGCTGCTGGTCATGGCGGCAACACTGGTTATCGTATGCCTTTTCACACTGAATTCCGTATATTGTACGGATGAATCCGGCAGCCATCTCTCCGGAATCGGGGCGGCCAGAAAACTGCGTGAAATGCAAGAGCCATGATCCGTGCACCTGACAGAGGATGTATTTGCGGAAGTCATCCGAAAAAACGCACAGATCAATGGTTCCGAAGAAGCGCTGTCCGATGACATCCTAAAACAGAATCAGGCTTATGCAAAAAAGCAGGGCTTTGGAGATATTCTCAATCTGTTAAACGACATGTTCAGCCCCTACCGGGATTGGGACCCATTTATGGCGGACCGACTTACGGAGGAAGACGCAAAGTATGTGTATGAAAAAAGGATTTCTGGATTGAAGGAATTTCTGGATTCCGGTGAAGAGCATTTTTCCGAAAATGAAAAGGCTTTCCTGGTGGGGCGGTACGAGGCACTAAAGACCCCCTTTTATTATGAATATATGGGCGCCTGGACCGCGCTGTTTCCAAAGGTCAGCACATTCATCCTGCTGCTTGCACCGGTGATCGGTTTCCTCGTGTCCGGCATCTTTTCCGACGAATTTCAGTTAAAGGCGGATTCCATTTTCTTCGCCTCCAGGCTTGGCAGGAGCAAAGCGGTTCTCTCCAAAACAGCCGCCGGTTTTCTTGTCACCACCGTGCTGTATATAGTATTTGCCTTCCTATATACCGTGATCATGTTAGCGGCATTGGGAGCAGGCGGAGCAGACTGCCCGATTCAGTTCCAGTTCCGCAGGTGCATTTACAACATCACCAACCTCCAGGCATATCTGCTGATCATTGCCGGAGGATATATCGGAACCCTGTTCGCTGCAACCACTGCCATGCTTGTATCCGCAAAAACGCGTAATACCGCGCTGGCGGCTGCCGTACCGTTTCTCCTCCTGTGTACGTTTCCGTTTCTGAGCAGGATCATCCCGCTGCCCGGGCTCTGCACCCTCTTCCCTGACCGGCTGATGGATATCTTCAACATGCTCCACGACTTTTCACTGTATGAAATCGGCGGGACGGTAATGGATGCTGTGGTGATCGTGTTTCCGGTGTATTTTCTGGCTTGTGTTGTGCTGCAGCCGGTGGTGTATGGGGTATTTAAGAGGGTGGAGGTGAAGTAGGGAAGGTCACGCCCGCCCTGATAACCGCTTTGATAACTGAAGCAATGTAGCTGTCAGTAAATAATGATTTATGCCCCTGGTATGTAAGAAAGAGACAGTCCGGCAAAAATTCAGGCTTTTTGAAATTGTCCTATAATCTGTGTAAATTGTCCAAATCACAATTCGAGCTATGATATTCAAGCAGTCATTACGAATATTCAGACAATTTACTTACACAGATTATCTGACACGGACAGCTTTTCAAGGCTCTGGATTTTTACCGGACTTCTTTTAGCAGTATCTATTTTAGGGCACAGAATCCCCTTGTTTTGATTTTGAAAAGTGCTACTTCGTCTAAGCTACTTTCTGCTCTTTTTTTCCTTCATATTTTTCAATTTCATGATATACAAATCGGTGGTATTTCATGATGTTTCGACCGATTACATACAGCATAAACTTTTTTCGCTGAACGATAGTTGAACATCCAAAAGACCTCATTTTCTTTTATGTCCCCAAAGTATCCTTCATGACCTTACTTCGATCCGGATTCTTTTCGGCATCGTATTTATAAAGGCACTTCGCTTTGTGCTCACAGACGCTGCAGTCCGCACATCTATATACTTCAAGTGTCTGGGTATATCCAACATGTTCTCTGCTTTCTGTCCGGATATAGCGCAGTTCCCTTCCGTCATGGCAGATGTAATAATATTCATCTTCAAAGACGACGTATGTCATGTTGTAATGCTTTCCGATTGATCGTATTTTGATCCATATCCATTCTCATACAAAAATGTATTGTACTTTGCATAAAAGGCATCTGTGGTGTCCAACAGACCGGCAAGATGATAGTTTATGCTTCCCAGCCAGACAAACGTGTGCCGGTTTGCGTTCGCTTCAATCTTTGTCCCATCAATGTAGAGTTCTTTCAGCGTAATGAGTCCTTCCTTTTGCAGGCGGCGTAGAAACTGATGGTTCAATTCATCCAAGATTTCGCCCGTCATTTTTCCCTTTAGTATAAAATCATTTAATTATTCTCAATATTATCTTTACTGCTTCTAATAAATTAGCCGCTGAAAAAGTCGGATATATTCTATCGGTACAGTTCTTCGTTTCATTTTTCACTGAACTTTCTTTATCCACTCGTGTCAATAATATTGTATTACATCCAGCTGCATTTCCAGCTATTACATCCTGATCGCTGTCACCTATCATCCACGAACTATTTAAATTAATGTTATAGTCTTGAGCCGCCTGTAGGATAAGTCCCGGCTTTGGTTTACGGCAATTACAATCAACTTTTAGAGACTTTACCTCTCCGTAAAATCCACTGTCCGGATGATGCGGGCAATAATAAATTCTATCAATATATGCACCTTCTACTCCAAGAAGCGTCTCCATTTTATTATGAATATTCGTAAGTTCTGGGACCGTCACCTCTCCACGAGCAATAACTGGTTGATTCGTAACAACAATTGCTAAATAACCAGAATCATTGATAAGTTTTATTGCCTCAGCGGCCTCTGGCAACAGCTCAAAATCATCAGCTGTTCGCAAAAAACCAACATACTGATTTATCGTTCCATCACGGTCTAAAAATATTGCTTTCTGGGGATTTCGATAATTGCGTGCTTTTATTCTTCCTCGTTTTAAATCTGCACATACTTGTTCAAATCGTTTCGGTGTTCCCATGTCCTTAACATACTCCGTAGAATCATATGCTACAAGTTTCCCTGTTCCGGCTAATGGTTTTAGAAGCTGCCGATCCAAATCAATTTTTACGATTTCACCAGTTATGTCTCTCGTACCAATTAGTGATGGATCAATTTCTGCCACTGCAAAAAGTTTTGTATTTAATACATGAAGCCCTGCATTAACCCGATTCTTATAATATACAGGTCTCTCATCTTCCTTTGTTAACCACATAGTAACATAATGATTCTCATCAACATCTATCAGTCCGCTATCATAAGGATGAGAATTGGGATGTGTAAAAAGTGTTGCAAGACCGCCATGCATAGTATGAAACTGTATAAATTTATCAAAATCAATATCAAACATAGCGTCTGCATTGAGAAGTAAAAAGTCTTCATCTGCACCCTTTCCCAAACTTCCAGATTGCCATAGTTTCAATAAGGCTCCTGCATTCCCCAGAGGCTGTTCTTCACAAAAATAGGAAATTTTAACACCAAATCTACTGCCATCCCCAAAGTAACTCATAATGATGTCACTAAGGTAAGAAACTGTAATTATAATATCCGTCTTCCCCTGATTTCTTAAATTCTCAATTTCATATTCTAAAACGCTTTTACCTGATATTTTTATCATTGGTTTTGGAATATTGGAGATGATAGAAGATATTCTTGTTCCTTTACCTCCCGCCATAATAACTGTCTTCATAACTTTTTCAAACTTTCCTGTTCTCTCAATAATGCTACTTCAACGGAATATTCCCTAACCATTTAAATAACTCTTTATTATTTTCGCCATACTATGTTATTTATTATATCTTTATAAGATTGAATGATTTTTATTACTTTATTACTTACATTCGTGTCAATATAGTCTGGTACAGCAATTCCATAATCAGCATTTCTGTTCATTTTAACAGCTAACTCTACGGATTGCAGTAAACCTTCTGTGCTAATTCCGGATAATATAAAGCATGCTTTATCAAGAGCTTCTGGCCTTTCTGTTGATGTTCTTATACAAACAGCCGGAAATGGTCTCCCTATTGAAGTAAAATAACTGCTTTCTTCTGGTAATGTACCACTATCCGAGATAACAGCAAATGCATTGACCTGTAAACAATTATAATCATAGAATCCTATTGGATCGTGGGCTATTACACGGGAATCTAAATTAAAACCAGAAGATTGTAAACGCTTTCGGCTTCTTGGATGACAAGAGTAAAGAATAGGAATACTGTATTTTTGTGCCACAGAATTTATAGCTGTAAATAGCACTTTGAAATTCCTTTCCGTATCAATATTTTCTTCCCTATGTGCTGACAGAAGAATGTATTTTCCTTTTTCAATTTTTACTTTTGTTTCCATAGTTAATCGTTTATGGATATCAGAAGATAATATTCCATCCAGATTGTTACTAAGCACCTCTGCCATTGGTGACCCAATAACATATGTGCGTTCTTTCGGTAAGCCACAATCTGACAGATAACGACGGGCATGTTCTGAATAAGCCATATTCACATCAGAAATAACATCCACAATGCGTCTATTTGTTTCCTCTGGTAAGCATTCATCTTTACATCGATTACCTGCTTCCATATGAAAAATAGGTATATGAAGCCGTTTTGCTCCAATAACCGAAAGACAAGAGTTCGTATCACCAAGTACTAAAACAGCCTCTGGCTTAATTGCTGCCATAAGCTTATATGAACTACTAATGATATTTCCTATACTACTCCCAAGATCTGTTCCAACAGTATTCAAATATATATCTGGATTATTGATACCCAAATCTTTAAAAAACACATCATTTAAGTTGTAGTCATAATTCTGTCCCGTATGGGCAAGAATGGTATCAAAATATTTTCTACACTTATTTATCACAGCAGAAAGTCTTATTATTTCAGGTCTTGTACCAACAATAATTAAAAGTTTAATTCTACCATTCCCCTGCCATTTTATATTGCTAAAGTCCGCATTCATATGTTTAAATCCACCTTTTCAAAAAATGTATCAGGATGCATTTCATTAAATTGCTCATTTGCCCACATGACAGTTACAAGATTATCCGTTTCAGATAAATTCGTAATGCTATGAGCATATCCAGGTAATATCTGTACTGCTTTCATCTGTTCACCTGTAACCTCAAATTCAATTACCGGATATACTTTCCCCGTCTCGGGGTCAATCCCAATACGGCGCTCACGAATAAGTCCATGCCCAGAAACAACAATAAAAATTTCCCACTTTGAATTGTGCCAATGCTGGCCTCTTGTAATTCCTGGCTTTGCAACATTAATAGAGATTTGTCCGCATCTTGAAGTACGAAACAATTCTGTGAAATTACCACGTTCGTCGATGCTAGGATTGAAGGTATATGCCATCTTCGATTCAGGCAAATAAGATTGATACATGCTATAAAGTTTCTTTGCAAAGGATCCTTCTGATATTTCAGGTATAACAAGCGTTTTTGGTATCTCCTTAAATAGATTCAGCAGCTTTAAAATCTCACCCAATGTTACATGATAGGTAACTGGTACATAACAATATCGACCCCTCTCATTTTTTTCTGCTTCCACTCCACTATGTATATCATCAGATAAATAAACACAATGGTGTTCTTTCCCTTCCAACGCATCAAGCATCTCATTTACTAAGTCATCAATATAAAGCAATTCTAATTCGATCCCCGAATCCTTAACTGAGTATTCCAAATCGTTAGCGACAGCATTACAAAATGTAGCCACAGCAGAATTATAATTCGGTTTACACCACTTTCCAAACAAATTTGGAAAACGGTATACTAAAACTTTAGCCCCTGTTTCTACAGAATAGTCAAAAAACAATTTCTCGCCTGCCAGTTTGCTCTTTCCGTATTCCGAATCGCTAAATCGCCCGGTTAATGAAGCCTGCGAAGAACTGGAGAGCATCACCGGACAGGTATTATGATATTTTTTCAGCGTGTCCAATAGCTTTCTTGCAAATTCATAATTTCCATCCATAAACTCTGTTATATCTTTTGGGCGATTCACTCCTGCAAGATTAAACACAAAGTCACACCGCTTACAAGCCTTTTCCAATTCGATAAAATCGGTATCTATATCAAAAGTATAAATTTCTGCAATATTTAAAGTTGGTCTTGTCCGATTATTTCCCTTCTGAATCTCTTTTAGATTTCGCACAAGATTCCGACCAACAAAACCATTGCTACCTGTCACCAGTATTTTCACTCTTTCACCGCCTTTAAAGCATTTTGTACATAATGCGTTGTCAATAATTTTTGTATTGTCTCTTCAACATCCAATTTTTTTGTATTATAACTGGTATATGCTTCTCTGGTCTCAATATTTAGTTCTCCGTCAACAAAATACTGGTCATAATTCAAGTCTCTGTTGTCAGCCGACACGCGATAATAATGTCCCATATCCTCTGACCTCAACCTTTCTTCCTGCGTCATTAGGGTTTCATACATTTTTTCACCGTGTCTCATACCTATCGTATGTATACCGGTATCGCCAAAGAGCTTTTGCACTGCATCTGCCAATACGCCTATAGTGCTCGCATCTGCCTTTTGTATAAACAGATCTCCTGGTCTTGCATGTATAAATGCAAAAATAACAAGTTCTACTGCTTCATCCAAACTCATAAGAAACCGTGTCATATCGGGATTCGTAATTGTAATAGGACATCCTTTCTTTATTTGGTCAATAAATAAAGGAATTACAGATCCACGACTGCACATTACATTACCGTAGCGCGTGCAGCTAATAATGGTATCTCCTCTTTCTGCAGCTACTCTGGCATTCGCTTTTACTATATGCTCCATCATAGCCTTCGATGTCCCCATAGCATTGATAGGGTATGCTGCCTTATCTGTACTCAAACATACAACCCGCTTAACTCCCGCTTCCATCGCTGCATGAAGTACATTATTTGTACCAATTATATTTGTTTCTACAGCTTCCATTGGAAAAAACTCACAGCTTGGAACTTGTTTTAAAGCTGCAGCATGAAATACAAAATCCACCCCCGGCATAGCGTCATGTACCGATTGTGGATTACGAACATTTCCGATATAAAATTTTACCTTTTTGGCATAATCCGGATGATACAACTGCAATTCATGTCTCATATCATCTTGTTTTTTTTCATCTCGGGAAAAAATTCTAATTTCTCCAATGTCTGATGACAGAAAATACTTTAGTACTGTATTTCCAAACGATCCTGTCCCACCGGTTATCAACAATGTCGCTCCATCAAAATTGCTCATTTTTTATGTGCTCCTTATCCTTGCATTGCATTTTTATAATTTGATACTAATTCTTTTTCCGACTAAACTTTTCAGTGCTTTTTTTGCCAAATATTACTCCTCTTCTAAAAAAGGGCTTTTTAAAACTTTTATCAAAAGTCAGAATCATATGTCCTTCATTTGTGCGCATTTTAAATCCGTATTTAGAATAATACTCTATTATTTTCTTTTCATCTTCATTGTTATGATACGCACATAGTAAAGCTTTTTTTATCTTCTTTTTAAATGTTTTTTCACCACCAGCGAGCATATCAACTTCTTTACACGATTTAGAGTAACACGTAATCCTATATTTTCCATTTTTACACCCCTATAGTTTTTTTAATAATGTTCTTCCCATAATACATATATTTTTTGAAATGCTTTTTACCTTCATCCTCCTGGAAAAAAGAAGGCAAATCATACACCACTTGTCATGTCTATATTTTAAAAACAATTCTAAAAACTTTATATCCTTTTGATCCAGATCATCTTTAAAGCAAAAAATCAATTCAGAAGCAATGTCCTCATATAAATTTCTTTCTATAGACAAATTTAAAAGTTTTTGTATTCGTTGTCCCCATATCCATATTCCTTGATTCTTCTTTCCCGAAACATTTAATCCAGTCTGCCTATATAGGATGCAAGATTCATCATCATAATATATTTCACCCAAAAAGGTACATACTGCATACAACCAGTTATCATGGTAGATATGTTCAGAGCAACTCCTTATATCACAAAACTTTTCTAACGCATGTTTATTAAAGATGCAAGTACATCCATAGGCTCCTATTGATGCCAATCCATTTTTTTTAGATGTACTTTTACTGTTTCTATTTATTAAAAGCCCTTTTTCATTTCCTTTTTCATCCAAAATCATCAAATTACTATAATATAACAGCGGCTTTCTGCCATTCATATATTCTAATTTTTGTATTCCTTTTATCAATTTGTCCTTTTTCCAAATATCATCTTGATCACAAAACGCATAATATTCACATTGACTATCCTCTAACAATACCTTCATAGATAAAGCATAATAACTTTTTGTTGCGCCTATATTATTTTCTTTATAAATCTGCACCGAGTGGAATTTATTTCTATAGTGCTCGATAAGTTCTATTGTATTGTCCGTTGATCCATCATCTCTTACAAAGAGATTAATCACGACACCTCTCTGTTCATATAAACTATCCAATTGTTCACAAATATAATTTGCGCCATTATAAGTAGACATAAGTATATTTACCGTATATTTGCCTTTTCCATCAAGCACCACTATCCCCTCCTCACCTTTTCCAATTGTAAAATTTTTTTAGTGCCTGTATTCCTATTTTTAATAACTGTTTTAAATTTATAGAATTTTTTCCGCCTTGCTGGCAACGAAATGTAATTGGAATATATTGAACTTTTTGTACTTTTTTCGCATAAATAACTCATAAAATGACATTTGCCAAATAAAAATCATCTGGAACACATTCAATATTTTTTGGCAAACTTTCTCTACTCATAAGTCGAAAGGTTGTATTTGCATCTAAAATAACAGTGCCAACGTAAATCCAAATCACAGCTTTTAAAACTTTTGTAACCACAATTCTCATGAATCCATCTTTTCTGTTATTCTGATATCCAATAATCATATCATATTTTCCCGCAATTCCCAAAACTGTATAAACTCTGTCGCTAATGTCTGCCTATCTGAATCTGTTTGGAAAATATAATCCGCACCATTATCCAGAGCATAATGATATCCATACAGGACTATAGGTCCGTGGCCGCTGTTCTTCTTTTTTATCGGCCGAAACATTGGTCTTATCCAAGCATATTCCTGCATAATAGTATGATTAGGATGTCAAAAGGGTAAAATAAGAGGCCCCATCTTAAATTTGGAACCTTTAAAATTGAATATATTGCTGTAATTATGGAAATCTTCTATCAGCTCCTGCTCCTTATAGAACATTTAACTGCTATAGATGGGACTTTTCCCAGATCCCTATCCTGTATCTTTACGCATTTGCAGCATAATTGGCACACGATCCCATGCCCTGCATAGCTTTGTAGAACTTCTTGAAATTTAATGCTATGATTTTGTTTCCTACGAAAAATTTACTTCGGATTAAGCCGCGCACTGGGATATGGTCAATCCCATACTTACGCCGCAGGATGGATGGGATGGTTTCTACTCCATTCCGAAAACGTGACAGTTTCTGGAAAATTTCTTTCTTTCGCATTCGCTGCTGTAATGCCCGCTGCTTTGCCTTTGCAGATACGACTTTCCGAAATACCCTCTTAAATGTTTTTGGATGGCATTCCTTATAATGCGGGCAGCCGTTTCTCCTTTGCCAGATCCTAGTTCTTCCTGCCTGCATACGCTTCGTCCGTAACTATGGTTACCGACTCATCGTGTACTGGTTCCGCTTCTAATGCTCCTTGAAGGAACTGGCTGTCACTGTGTATATTTTACTCATACTGATAGTCAAGCACGATACTTCCATTCTCACCGGCTGCTTCTATTACATTTGCCGCATACCCACGGTTTTGTTTCCCCGCCTTTTCACGGTACGTCGCATCTGGATCTGCTGGATTCTGCAGAATGGATGCGTCCATACCGCCGTCTTCTTTTGTGCGTAGACGATAACTTCCATCTTCTTTCTGGACAGCCTGCTCCCGCAGGACACGCAAAAGGAGCTGGTAATTACTGGATTCATCATAGGCATTCCCGCAAAGCTCTTTCAAGGCCGCGGCAGCTTTCAGAACGGCAGCTATCTTTTCAGCGATCTCTTCACTGTGGTTATTGAAGATGACCCGGTTTCTGTCGTCTGCTTCTATATAATGATGCATAGATTCCGGAAGTTGTACTCCTGTCTTCGAATATTCTTTTGCAATGTTCGCTACGCAGGTATAAAGAAACTCCAGACGACTCATTTTTCGAATGATGGTAGAAATCATCAAGCTATCCATACGTCTCAGCGAAAAATCAACGTTCATAAGCTCGGCCATTTCTTTCGAAAGGGATGTTACCGTTTCATGGAGCAGGTCGATCCCGTGTTCTGCCTCATAAGTATTGCATCGTTCCCGGAAACGACTGAGCATCCGGTCGCTGAGAGGCTGTTCGATATAGGAGGGCATACTGAAACCGGATATCGAACATCAGGGCAGTCAAAAGTTCATCATCAGATAAACCCAGAAATTCTTTGAGGATTAATGCCCCGATCTGGATATTTACCGGAGTATTTGGCCTGGAATCCTTTCCGCTGTAAAGGACAGCATAAGGAGTTTCATCAATCTTGGGGAAAATACATTCTGCAAAATATTTTGCCCAGGATTTATTGAGAAATTTCTTTTCTCTTTCTGTAAGATTATCATAAGAGTCAAATAAGGAAAGCTACTGATCATTTACAGAGTTATCGGGGCTTTTGACACCCTAATCATATCATATTTTCACGCATTAGTTAAATCACAGGATTTTATTATTCCAAAAAGTGTAGTATATATTATCCCCTCTAAATAATATTGCATAAAGAAATATAAATACTGTAATTCCTATTTTATAAATCTTTTGTTTTTTAATATTTATTCTTGAAATGAGTAATGGAAATAATAGCAAAAAAAATCCCGAAAAATAAAACCCTATTCTTTGCATCATAAACATCCGATAAGAACAAAATTGAAATACAACATTCATTAGACATCCGTTAATCCATACTCGTTCTTTTATATCTGAATAATTAATATTTTTTATCAACAATAGTACTATTATAAATAGTATGATTGTTTTCATTAGACTACCAAGGCTTCCTCGTTCAACACCATACATAATTTCCTCCCAATTATATCCAAGTATTCTTTGAATTGACCACACAATTTTATCAAATTCAAAGATGAAAATCAAAAAAACAGAGAGTACTAATAATATAGCTGGCCGATTATTTTTCTTCTTATAGTCAAATCGTAATATCCAATACATTGGAATCATTAAAATTGCTGACTTATGAATTGTTGAAATAGCTAAAATTGAGATAATATATTGAAAAGGCTTTCCTTTCCAAATCAATTGTGAAGCACAAAAAAATAAAGCGCAAGCACAAATATTACGTGTCAAATTAAATGATATTATATAATTGTCAACAATTGCTAACATTATAATTGATAAAAAGTAATCTTCTGAATAACTCCTAAATACTTTATAATAACAATACATCGTGATAGTTGAAACCAGAAGCATCAGTACAAATGTCTTACTACTAATCATAAATGCAATTTTATTCAGTATAGCAAAACCGAATTCTTTATCTCCCAAAGCTTCAAACCATGATTTTTCTGGATAGTCATATTGATATAACCAAGCATAATTAGGATAATCCTGATTGAAATCTCCTCTTAATCCAGCGATTATCGTAAGCCCCCCTATTGCAAACAGCAAAAAAATTTCTTTTAATGCAATTCCTTTTCGCATAGGGATATAGAGTTTAGAATATTTCTTATCTAGAATAATAGCACTGCACACTATAAAAATACATAATGCCAATGACATATTACTGATTTCCATTGACTTTTTTCTCCCTGCTTACCCATATTAATAATTTCATTTGTGCCGCTTTACAAAAATTTGTCTTATTCAAATCCTACAAGATAAAATAATATCTACAATTCGGTCAACTTCACCCAAAGTAAGATCTGCATACAGCGGCAATGTTAAAACTCGTTTACTTATATGTAAGGCTACTGGTGTTTTTGATACATCAAATTCCTTATGGAAACAAGAAAATGTATTTGTTAGAGGATAGAAATACTTTCTTGCACTAATCCCGTTCATTCTCAATTTTTCTAAAACTTCCTCACGGCTTGCCCCAAAAATTGTATGCTCAATGATAATAGGGAAATACGCATGATTGCTGTTTACATTTGTCTGGATTTCATTCAATGTAATTCCCTCTATCCCATTTAAACGTTCGCGATAACGCTCAACCACTTTTCTCCTCTTATCAATTTCGCTTTTAATATGCCTTAAATTGCAAATCCCCATAGCTGCACAAAATTCATTCATCTTCGCATTTGCACCGACCGCACTAACTTCCTCTGTGTCCTGTATTCCAAAATTCTTTAACTCATATAGAATTTCACCAAGTCTCTGGTCTTTAAAACAAACAGCACCGCCTTCAATCGTATTAAATACTTTTGTTGCATGAAAGCTAAAGCATGATGCATTTCCAAATCTTCCTATTCCTATTCCGTTATAGCTTTCGCCAAAAGCATGTGCCGCATCATATACTACTTTTAATTCATACTTATGAGCTATTCGTCCAATTTCTTCCATATCACAGATATTTCCATATACATGTACCGGAAGAATCGCACAGGTACGATCGCTTATTAATGATTCTATTTTTTCGACATCTATTGTAAAATTTTTAGGATTGATATCACAAAATACAGCCGTCAGACCGTTACGAACAATGGCATGCGTTGTTGAGGCAAAAGTAAAGGGAGTGGTTATTACCTCTCCCTGTAAATTCATAGCCTGCAATGTTAACTCCAAAGCCATATGTCCATTTGTCATCAATTCAACATTTTCAACACCTAAATAATCTTTTAGCCCCTTTTGAAGCTTCCTATGTTTCGGTCCCATATTGGTAAGCCAATAATTATCCCATATTCCTCGAATTTCATCAATATATTCTTCGATGCTTGGCATAGATGAACGTGTTACATTAATCATTACAATCACCTCCGCTTAAGATAGATGCATGAAGATGTCCCTTCTTGATAAGTAGTAATTTGATATCCCTTCTTCTGCATAAGATTCTTTAAAATCACAAGAGTTTCATTATTTGGTCCAATATAGTAAAAATCATCATATATAAACAGATTCATATTCTCAAACTTATTTTGCATTTCCTGGTAGTTCGTATCCTTTATCCATTCACCTATTGGCACAATTCGCTCTTGCATTTTTTCTGAGTATATAGTATCATGCACTAAATAAAATTGAAACATAGGATCAGACATTGAATGAACGAATGTAGGAGTATTGTATCCGTGCTTTTCAAACCAAACTGCTGTTGCAGCCCTTGAATCGTCTTTTATCCAATGAACATTAAGCGAATAAATCCCCCCAAGTCATAGTTAACTTTCATTCCTGAGACCAATACAAATACTATAGTGGCAAATAATTTTTTATTAATTTTCTGATAACAATATAAGACCCCTACCAGAAAAAGTATCAGGCAGATCCAACTAAATGCTTTATTCGAATTTCTTTTAACTATTCTAACATGTCCTTTTCACATCTTTCTTATCCCCAATTTATACTCTGTATGTTTCCTTCGAAACAAACATCTCTGCCTAGGAATTCCTCATAAAACTCAATTTCTTCTGGAAAAAACTTTTGGATTTTTTTTAAATCTCCTACATCATATCCAATTTTATCAAAAACATTTATCGTTCTCTTTTCTACTACTAAGCTAACATTATATCCGTATTTCTTTACATGCGCATTTCTACAATCAACTCCGGCAAGTATCATCCGATACATCAACATTCCTGGATTCCATAAAGAAACATGTCCTCCTATAATTTCGGATTTATACGGAGGCACTGTGATAGCTATTACCCCCCCCCTCACGAACAAAACTCACTATTTTTTCAAGAAATGTTTGCACATTTAACTGATGCTCAAGTACATGGCATGCCCAAACAACATCAAATTGTTTATTAAATATATATTTATTAAAATCGTCAATAATCAAATGAAATTTTTCATTTTCTATAAATCTTCCCACACGATTTGACTTACCGTAATCAATGGCCGTAACAATTTTGCCTTCGTTCAAAAAAGCCTCACTCTGAAACCCTTCTCCGCATCCCACATCGAGTACAGTATCAAATTTAAAATAACTGCAAACATATCTAAAGGCCTCATAGCCTGGAAACGGGTATTTTTTGAACGGATAATTTTGAAGATATTTTGCTGCCTTTTGGTATATTTCATGAACCTCATCTAATGTCTCCTGACTCTTTTCCTTTCTAAAAAGGAGATTTTCAAGCTCTTCTTCCCATTCTTTGGTCATCCTTATATATCCTCCCTATTATTCAGATTTCTCTATCCGGTTCGTCGTACTTGGAAGGTGTATCAAATATGATTTTCATTCCTTCCTCTCTCAAATCATTTATGAACTTACTATAAAATGAATTCCTCAAATCTGCTTCACGACTAGATAGTGGAAATCTATATGCTGGATTATAATAATTCTCGTTTATACTGTCTGAGAATCCATCCATACCCGCAATGTGTACTTCTAATGGTTTCGCTTTTCTCAGTATATTTAAAATAAAAACCGCCGACGTGTCCCAAATTTTATTTTTCTTTTCACACCACTTTCTATAGTCTACAATAATAACATTACCTCTACTACCTTTTGCAATATTTGATGGAACTATTACTCTTTTTTGCTTTTTCACTAAGCTTATATAAACTTCTCTTCGTGTTGTCATAACATAATCCAAATCAAGTCCCATACTGAAATTTAGTCCAATAACAATATATTCCTTACTTTCAACCATATTAATTATTTTATTCTTAAATTGTTTTACCCTTTTCCCAGGAGCAAGAAGTAATATTTTTTTCTTCCCAAACGCAGAAAGTAACATATCTACATTGCTACTGTCATCCATTTCAATACGCTCATTGAATTTTTCGTAAATTTCCTCCGCATATTCTTCATCAAAAGATATTTTTTTATTTTCATCAATCAGTCCTAACAACTCTCCAACTTGATCAATTGGCAACATATGCTTATTATAAAAATAACTCGCATAAGAAGGAGTACAATGATAAGATGATGATAAGTAATATTCCGGCGAGTATCCCCAATAGAACTCTGAATGAATTTGATTCAAAACTGTATCCATAACCTCAAGAAGTGGTTCAATTCGATATTTTTTTCCATAATATAAATTTAAATGTTCCAATAACAACTCCGTATTTAAGTTTCCGGCACCTTTTCCCATACCCATAATAGAAGAATCAAGCATCATATTGCGATTAGTAGTAAATTGAAGTAATGCGACTGCATTTGAATAGGACATTTGCAGATTATTATGAGAGTGAAATCCAAGTATCATTGAATCAATCAGATTGTGATCCACAAGATTAAGCATCCTGTTCATATCATTAGGTCGCATCTCTCCAAAACTATCCACAATATAAAATCCAGATGCATCCGCCAATTTTTTATTTATCAAATCAATTAATTCGAGTAGCTCCGAATCACTATAGCGCAAAGTTATCATAGGCTGGATAAATAAATCATAGCCTTTATCAATAATTTTTCTTCCGCTTTTAATCATATCGAGGCAATCTTTTTTATGGAAAGCTATTCTTATACCATCAATACCATTAGCCTCACGTTTTCCAAGACTATCCACATCAAATTTTCCATAATCCATCATTACAACATATTTTGTGCCTATTTTTTTCTTATACAGAAAATTTTGCGATATAACTTTCTCATTTATATATTGTGTTCTTTCTTTCTCGCTTCCATTTTTCTCATCAATATAACCCAATTCAATAAAATCAATGCCTGAATTCTCTTGTGCCTGTAAAATCTTATTCATAGATTCCGAACCAAAGTTAAAATCATTTACACAGCCACCATCACGAAGAGTTACATCCAATACCTGTAACGATTTCACATTTGTCCCCCCACTTACATTCTAGTTAAATGCTTTTCTTTTAGAATATTCATATAGACTGCATTTGCTATTTCAAAATCTTCTGGATAATCAATATCCATTTCTTCTATTTTATTTATCTCGCATATATATGGATTTACCCCTATTCTTCTCCTGTTTTTTTCATAAGACTCTCTAGTGAAAACATAACACCCAACAGATTCCTTATATATTATTGGCAAATCTTGTGTTCTAGCTATTTTTTTCGGATTAAAATTAAGTGGTTTTCCATTCTCCCATAGAAAATCCTGAACCTTTGCTGCTGTAAATGCCGAATCATATTCTCCGCTAATTACCGCATTAACGCATTTACGAATTGAATCCGCCTTTAGAAATGGACTTGTAACATGTGCAAGAACGATTATATCAGCTTTTATTATTTTCAAAAAGGAATCAATAATATCTTGACATTTTGCATCTGCTGTATCCAGCCAAGAATCCCTTTGAAGAAATTCTACTCTTCCACTTAAAAAACTAATAATATCTCTTTTAGAACAATAGCAATATATTTTATTAATTTCATTTACTTCTGAAATTGTATTAAACATAAATTG
>Ga0137308_101554_pt1 | contig 21202 bp, 19 predicted proteins | sample Inofrocosms_June_FD_97181 | JGI IMG/M metagenome (GOLD analysis project Ga0137308, IMG submission 97181) | Mouse cecal microbial communities from Vienna, Austria - N-Acetylneuraminic and N-Acetylglucosamine D2O microcosms_June | ecosystem: Host-associated > Mammals > Digestive system > Large... | reverse complement strand
TTTTGAATTTAACGGATATGATACCATAACAGCGGTTAATGGTTTGGAAGCAATTCAAAAAGCTGAAAAGAAGCCAGACATTATTTTGCTGGATATTAATATGCCGGATATTGACGGAATCGAAGTATGTATGAGGATACGAGATTTTGTATCCTGTCCTATCCTGTTTTTAACAGCAAGGATTGAGGACGGTGATAAAATCAAAGGATTTGGTGTCGGAGCAGATGATTATATTATAAAACCTTTTTCTATAGATGAACTTGGTGCAAGGGTGGCGGCACATCTAAGGCGTGAACGCCGTCAAAGAGAATCTGCAGAAGTCCGTTTTGATGATAAATTAGCAATAGATTATACCGAAAGAAGTGTGTATTATAACGGTGAGCAAATACCTTTTGCTAAGAAAGAATTTGATATTATAGAGCTTCTATCCCAACACATAGGACAAGTTTTTAGCAAAGAGAGAATATATGAACTCGTGTGGGATTATGACAGCGATGGAGATAGTTCAGTTGTTGCAGAGCATATCAGACGTATACGCTCTAAATTTACTAAAATGAAAATGAAACAGTATATTGAAACCGTTTGGGGAGTAGGCTACAAATGGATGCGGTAAAAAGAAAAAAGAAATCATTAAAATGGGATTTTGTAAAATATTTTTTGATATGTATAATATTGATCTTAACGGGAAGTTTGATTTTGGGAATCTCAGCCGATAAACTGCTTTCCTCAGGCGCAAGTGAATATGTTCTCTTACTTAGCATTGCAGATTTAGTTCAGAGTATAGCTATCACGCTATGGTCATTATTATGCGTTGTTGCATGTGGAATCATATTTTATCATCGTAAAATAGAAAAACCAATCGGCGTGCTATTGGAAGCTTCTGAAAATATTTCAAATAATCGGTTGGACTTTTCTGTGGAAGTGCCGGAGAAGAATGAACTGGGTGACCTTTGTTTGTCTTTTGAAAAGATGCGAATTGCATTACGGGATAACAATTTAGAAATGTGGCGTCAAGTTGAAGAACGAAAACGCCTAAATGCTGCTTTTGCCCACGATTTAAGAACGCCTTTAACCGTATTAAAAGGGCAAAGCGAAATGCTTGTTAAGTATGCTCCCCAAATGTCTGGAGAAAAAATCATTTCTACAGCCGAAATGATGGGTAGGCACATTACAAGACTTGAAGCATATGTTGGTACAATGAATGAGCTGCAGCGTTTAGAAGATGTTGAAATTAAAAAGGAATTAGTTGCCATAAAAGATATTGAGAAACAAATGCGTATTACGGGAACGACGGTTTGCACGAAAAAGGAGTTTGTGTTTCGACAAAACATACCGAATGCCTCAAATGTTACGATAGATATCTCAGTTGTAATGCAGGTGTATGAAAACCTGCTGTCAAATGCTCTGCGGTATGCCGATACTAAAATCGAAGTGCATATTGATAAACAGGACAGTTTATTTGTATTAACGATTGCAGATGACGGTGCGGGCTTTACCTCTAAGGACTTGTCAAATGCAATGAAACCATTTTACAAGGCAGAAAATGAAACCAATAATGAACACTTTGGAATGGGGCTGAACATATGCAAAATTCTTTGTGAAAAACATGGCGGTTATTTTAAAATATCAAATAATAACGGTGCAAAGGTCGTTGCAGCATTTAAGGAATAAAGTATAAAACTTCTTGTCAGAGATGACAGGAAGTTTTTATTTTGTAGATAAAAAGTTGAAAATTACCCTTTATGATAGAACTTACAAGATGAAAAACATCTTTGAAAGGAGTCCTGACAATGGAAAATTGTATTGAAATCAAAGAGTTAAATAAGTTTTATGGAAAGAAAAAGCAGGCATTATCAAATGTTAATCTGACTATCGAACAGGGGATGTTTGGCTTGTTAGGAAGAAACGGAGCAGGAAAAACAACACTGATGAAAACACTTGCCACACTGCTTAAAAAACAGAGCGGAAGTATATCCATATGTGGAATTCCGATAGAAAACGCAAAAGAAATCAGAAAGATTGTCGGTTACCTGCCACAGGATTTTTCAATGTATCCTACGATGACCATAATTGAAGCTATGGATTATTTAGGCATTCTTTCGGGGATTGGTACTAAGGAACGCAAAGAACGTATTGATTTGCTGCTCAAAAAGGTTAATCTTACTGAACACAAGAATAAGAAAGTCAAAGCCCTCTCTGGTGGTATGAAACGCAGACTTGGTATCGCACAAGCGTTGTTAAATGACCCTAAAGTTCTAATTGTTGACGAACCTACCGCCGGACTTGACCCAGAGGAAAGAATACGCTTCCGCAATCTGCTTTGTGATGTATCAGAGGAAAGAATTGTTATTCTTTCAACACATATTGTTGGAGATATTGAAGCTACTTGCGAAAATCTGGCTATTTTGAATGAGGGAAGTATTCTGTATTGCGGAACGGTATCAGATTTGCTTGATACAGCAAATGGAAAGGTTTTTTCAAAAACGGTTGATAAGCGTGACCTTCCGAAATTAAAAAAGGAGTACAACATAATTGGTATGCACTCACAGGGAAACAAAACTTATATCCGCTTTTTAGCCGAGCTTCCTTATCCGGATGCAGAAAGCTGCGAGCCGAATATTGAAGATGCTTATATGCTGTATCTTTGGAACAGCGGGACTGCCCCAATCCTTTCCGGAGGTGAAGAATAATGCTTTTGGGAAAAGAAATTAGAAAGACGGTTTTATCACTCACCTTCGTTGCATTCATAATTGCTTTGCTGGTAATGACAATCAGCCAAGATGTATTGAACTTTTCTGATGAAGTAATTGTATTCCCCAAGCAGGGAGCGGATTACGGAATACAACAGAAGGAAGTTCCTGAACTGATTATGCCTGCTGCCTTCTCATCACTTTGTGAAGAATTTGCAGCAAATGAATATATTGCCTATCCTATCGGTTTTTACAAGAGCGTAAAGCTGAATGATACTGACCGAGAAAAAATGGCAGACATCATATCTACACTTTCTGGAGCCGAACAGGAAGATGGTTCAATCATTATTGGCAAGGACGATGAAGTATCCGAAACAAAAGGCGACATCGAGGTTACTTTATCTGACGATATTTCCTATGAAGAATTCAGAGCGTGTATGAAGCAAGCTGATGATTTAATTGGCGGCGGCTCAAATTACTCTGAAAATAATCTGCTTAACTATAGTTATGTGGCGGTAACTTATGAAGAAGCCATTGAGAACTATAATCTGATTGCAAGCAAGGATAAATTTACAGGAGCGTATGCTCGTTTGTTTTGCGACTTTGTAGGTATAATCCTGTCCATATTCCCTGTATTTATCGCTGTTACAGTATGTTTGAAGGATAGACGGGCAAAAATGAATGAACTGATTTATGCCAGAAAGACCTCATCATTCAAACTAATTTTAACTCGCTATTTTTCCGTAATTATAGCTGCAATGCTTCCGACGATTATTTTGGCTTACATCTCCAACATTTCCGTGTGGGGACAATACAGCGGAATGAGCCTTGATTATTTAGCGCCGTTAAAATATACGATTGGTTGGTTAATGCCCTCTGTTATGATTTCAGCAGCAATCGGTATGTTTTTCACAGAACTTACAGGAACACCGATTGCCATAGCAATACAAGGACTGTGGTGGTTTATCGACATAAATGTAGGAGTAAGCAAATTGAGAGGTGTTCATACGCTGTTTGAATTAGCGCCTCGTCACAACGCATTAAGAAATACTCAAACATTTCTCGATGAATTTAATACTCTTGCAGCAAACAGGCTGATTATTGTAGGTGCGGCATTACTGCTTGTTATTGCTACGGTAATTATTTATGAACAAAAAAGGAGGGGCGAATTGAGTGGATATGAAACAATCAAAACACACATTGCAGGTTTGGCAAATCGCAAAAGTAAATCTGCGGCATAACTTTTTGCCTTTACTTTTATTATCTGTCATTATAATGATGCTGACCCCGGCTTTGTTCGGAATAACACATCTGGATAGTAAAGCTACGGCAGTTCCGCTTGAAATGTTCCTTTCAATTATAGGTATTATTTTGCTCGTTCCGATTTTTCAGCCAGAGCATGATGATGAAATCAAGGATATAATTGCATCGAAATATATTGACAGCACCTATATTCATTTAATACGAGTTGTATATTCAGTTGTTGGAATTATCGTGTTAGTTCTGATTTTCTCATTATTTATGCTTTTGTGCGGTTGTGAAATTACGATGGCACTTATTTGCGGAACGATTGCAGATGCAATGTTTTTAGGGTCAATGGGACTGCTGGCATTAGCAATTACAGGTAATTTGCCTGTTTCGTTTATGGTATCGCTTTTATATTATGTGATAAACATTGCGATGAAAAGCAAACTTGGAAACTTCAATTTATTCGCAATGATGGACGGAAACTATAAACCTAACAGTTATCTCTTTGTTGCAAGTATTATATTCATTACTATTTCAGTTTCGGTAAAGAGAGGTTTTGCAAAAAAGTGATGGATACTAATGGGGTAAAAGTCAAAGAAAATACAGTATTACTTAATATTCCCCTGTTTTACCCTAAATGCAAACGAGAAATTTTAATCAATGTAAAAGACCTTATAATTTCAGTCATTAAAGAGCAAGACGCATAAGACGCAGAGCCGATGAACAAGTGAGCAATCACGGTGATATGATACCTCTAAAGCAGACAGAGATACATGCCGTTGCAGATTTATTGGATGAGATTGAAAACGAAAATCTGTATCGGGCATTGCTTGTGGTGTACAAGCGTACCCTGCAAATTGTTCTGCTGAAAATGCAGGTGTATTCCGCAAAGGAGATTGCTCCGCTGAAAGCATCAATATCTCTGTAAATGGTTCTTACGGAAACTTCGAATTTTGTGCTAATTCCGGAGCGGCAGCCTGTCCTTTGTCAAGGAGATGATACACAATCTTAAACAATCTGCTTTCCTGCATTGGCAATCCCGCCGTGATATCCTCCTTCTTTATTTTTGATTTCTTCTTCCGTGCTTTATAATCCAATCTTGCGTCTTGCTTTGCCCTGATTTTTCCCATTGTGAAATAATATAATCTGCTTTCTCCGGGTCATCCTTATACAAGTCATTGAGATTATTCCCCACACTTTTTTGGACGAATTTTTCCGGATCATCTTTTAGGTTTGTAAGAATATTCATATACCGTTCAAATTCATCCAATGCAACATATAATTTCTGCGACCAAGGCAGCCGTATTCTAACGCCTTCACTTGCAAGCCGTCTGACATGAACATTTTCATCCAGCGTCCAATGTATTAACTCATCCATTACTTCCTTGGGGTGTTCTTTTAACAAAGGGCGAATAGCATATTCGCCGGTAAACCTTTTTGTCAATTCTTTTAAAAAGGAAAGGGATAAAATCCAGTTCTCATTTCCGTGTCGTTCTACATATCTGCCAATGGGCCATAGCCACCATCCCAGATTGAACATTCCCTCGGGCTGCGCTAGTTCCGGTCCCAGCACATTAAAAAATGCCTGAATATTTTTTGAGTAATCGTCAGTCATGCTTTCCTGCATGGCATCCGTGATACAATCAAGCCTTGCAAATAACTCTTTATCATCTAACCTGCCGATGAGGGAATGGCAAAAATTTTCTTCGTCAAAATCCGGCATCACTGAAAGTATCTTTTGAGAAAAATTGAAAATGTAGTCATCATTATAATGGTCTTTATGTTTCATGCCTTTTTTGCTCCTTGTAAGATAATATCATTATTATACCCATACCAATCAATATTTGGAAGTTTATTTCCAAACTTATAGCACACAAATCATAACACACAAATCATTCTTTATCGGGAATCTATGTCATTAACAATGACATAAAAGGAAATATAGTGGCTGCCGTAATTTTCATTTTGTGTTCTTATGTTTTCATAAAAAACAATGACAAGATAAAAATATTCAGTTGAGTTAATTCCAATCAAGCCGAACAGAGTGGGAAAGTTTCTGTTTTCATGATGCATGATTATCTGCCAACCTGTCCACACTATGTTAAAAGTGTGAAGGAAATCACTAAGCTCGAAAAGACCTCGCTAAGTGATTTCACGCTCTGCAAAGCAGAGCTTCTTCCCAAACTGCTAAAGCAGTTAGAAGAATCGCAGTAGCGATTCTTCCGGATTTGCACCGATTCATAAATTGTTTATGCCGCCGATGGCGGCATGTTTGGAGATGAAAAGGGCTGCCTTCAGGCAGCCTTTTTTCGATAAAGAAAACCGCTTTTTTTAATCCGATACACCGTCCACAACAACTTTTCTTCCCGGAAACAGTCAATCCCACACGGATATCGGCTGTCAGGTCATATCGTATATTTCTATGTATTTCCAGAAAACCTTAATTTAAGATATAATCGTACAGGGACTGCATTTCAACAAATACTATATTTCCGGAGTTTTTACAGGCAGGCCGTACTGCACTTTCGTGAATATTTAAACCGGCTCCGGCTGGACTACGCCCGGAAAAAAAATTTTAATTTTTTGATTTTTGAAACTTTTCGGACGTCTGGAAAATCTATATAGTAAAAGAATAAAAAGGAAAGGTATGTGCCGGCATGAAGCAAATATTATATGAAAGGCTGATTCAATATATTCTTGATAATCAAGACCGATTTTACCGAATTGCATATAGTTATACCAGACATCAAGAGGACGCTCTTGATGCTGTCCAGAGTGCTGTCTGCAAAGCTCTTGAAGCACATGGGAGCATAAAGAATGCAGATGCCATTAAGACATGGTTTTACAGAATATTGATTAATGAATGCTTAAAAGCATTAAAGAGCAGAAAAAGAATAGTTTTAACCGCGGATGCTGTGGAACAGGAGGAGTATTCTGAAGAGAGGTTCGAGCAAGGAGGTGATATAGCAAGGGAATTAGAGAAGCTGGAGACGGATGTTCAGGGAATCATAAAACTGAGGGTTTTTGAAGAAATGTCCTTGAAAGAAATTTCCGCTATTACCGGACTGAATTTGAATACAGTAAAAACGAAACTTTATCGGGGATTAAAGCAATTAAAAGAAAATATGCAGGAGGCAGATGTGTGGGTAGATTAGAGAAAATGAAGGAAAGCTATGATCAGATTACGATTCCGGAGGAGCTGAATGACCGGATACAGCAGGAGATAATGAAATCACGAAGACAGCAGGCGGAGAGAAACAGTGACGGCCGAAGGTATAAAACTAAAAAAGTCATCCGCGGCATGGAAGCGGCAGCGGCAGCTGTATGCATTCTCTTTACGGCAGCTCTAAATACGAGTCCGGTATTTGCAAAGGAGGCGGCACAGCTTCCCGTGATCGGGGGATTGGCTAGAATATTGACAATCCGTTCTTACGAGACGGAAAAAGACGACATAGCAGTGTCCGTGGAAATTCCGACGATTGAGATGATTGCGGAGGATACCGGAATAACGGTGGAAGGAATCAATCAGGAAATTCTTGACTACTGTAATCAGTGTGCTGATGACGCTGTTGCGCGTGCAGAAGAATACAGAACCGCTTTCTTGGAAACGGGAGGAACGCTGGAGGAATGGGCGGAACATAATATTAAAATTACTGTAAGCTATGAGATAAAGCAGCAGAACAGCGACTATCTGTCTTTTATTGTAAGGGGAGTTGAAAACTGGTCCAATGCCTTTAATGAATCAAGATATTACAATTTGGATTTAAGTACTGGAAAAACGGTTACATTAAAAGACATGTTGGGTGATAATTATGTGGAACTGGCAAACAGGGACATCGGAGAGCAGATTGCTGATAGACAAAGGGCAGGAGAAGTATTTTTTACGGCAGAAGAAGGAGGATTTACAGGGATTTCGGAAGATGCTAAGTTCTATATAAACGAAAATAACCGTCCGGTCATTGTTTTTGAAAAATATGAGATTGCTCCCGGTTCGTTAGGAGAGATTGAATTTGAAATAGGAGGAAATTAAAATGAAAAAGAAAAGTGTCGTTGCCATGATTTTAAGCTTAGCCTTGACAGGAGCCGTTTTGACGGGGTGCGGCGAAAACTCCCAATCCCAGCAGGAGACCCAGCAAGGAACCCAGCAGGAGACCCAGCAAGGAACCCAGCAAGGAACCCGGCAGGAGACCCAGCAAGGAACCCAGCAGGAGACCCAGCAAGGAACCCGGCAGGAGACCCAGCAAGGAACCCAACAGGAGACCCAGCAAGGAACCCGGCAGGAGACCCGGCAAGAAACTTCTGCAGGCGCAACGGATACGGAATCCACAGAAAAAAGCGCTGAAATGACGGCGGAATATGAGGATAATTTTGCAGTTGACAGCGAGGCAGCAAAAGAATTTGCCGGGAAGGTTAAAGAGGCAGCCGCAAATAAAGATTTGGAGGCGCTGGCCGCCCTCACCGCATTTCCGGTTTATGTAGGTCTGCCGAATGTCAGTGTGGTGGAGTCTAGAGAAGATTTTCTGAAGCTTGATGTGGAAGCAGTGTTTTCTGAAGAACTGCTGAAATCTATAGAAAATGCCGATATCGAAAATTTTCAGCCCAGCAGAGCGGGATTTTCCATTTCCGATGGAGGAACGGCAAATATAAACTTCGGCGTTGTAGACGGAAAACTGGCCATCAACGGAATCAATTATTAACCGATCTGAGGAGCACCGGATGCAGGAATGCATTCGGTGCGTTATTTTCATATGCCGGCTGTCCGGAAGGAGGGCAGCGGAACAGCAGAAAATCCTCTGAGTATCGGTGCAGGGACGCTCTGTCTTTGCGCCGGAGGCAGAGCAGCCTGCAGATTACATGATATCCGTCATAAGATCCAATACCGTATCAAATCCTTTTTCTGCGGCAAGCTGTGCGGGAGTCTCCCCCTTATTGTTGGGGCGGTTATAGTCCGCACCTTTTTTGATCAAGAAGCGGGCCTCCTCCAGTGCGCCGTTTTCCAGAGCATAGTGCAAAGCGGTATTTCCTGTGTTGTCTGCCACGTTGATTTGGGCGCCGGCCCGGATAAGCTCTTTGATAATATCTTTATCCATAATGTGCATTATGGCAGTTCTGCCGACATGATCGGTATGATTTACATCCGCGCCCTTGTCTAAAAGTATGGGGAGGAGTTCTTTGGTGGTATGCCGGAGAAGCATAAGAGGGGTCTGGCCGTCCTCTCCGGGAATGTCAATATTTTTCAGCTCCTTTAAGAGAGCGGCTTTTTGTTCCGGTTCTAATTCTTTTCCACGTATGCTCTTCCTAAGTATAAGATGGGCGGGCGTTTCGTTATTTCCGTTTAGTATGGTATCGTCCGCACCGGCGGCGATGAGCAGCTTTACCACGTCCACATGTCCATGAAGGCAGGCCAAATGAAGAGGGGTTACTCCCGTTTCGCCGGGGTTGTCCTCTGTAAGATTGATATCCACACCCTTTTCTGCCATAACCTTCAGCATACCGATGTGGCCGTTTTTGGCGGCAAGATGAACCGCCGCTTTTCCGGTATGATCTGTCTCTTCCATGGATGCTTTGGAGAAAAGTCCGGCGGCTTCCCCATAAAAAGCTTCATGTTCCCTGTCGCACTCCCGGTCATCGGATGCAAGGATATTGGCGGGAGTCCGTCCCTTGATCACCGCTTTGTTCATATCTACGCCCAGAGCCGAAAGCTTCCGTAAAATGTCTGTTCGATAGCTTACGCCGAGGCATTCATCCCGCAGACAGAGAACCTGATTACCGCAGTAAATGGGCTGGGTAAAATCAAAACCGGCGTCCCGGCAAAGCTTAAGCCCACGGGCATGTTTGTCCACGGACAGAGCGCGGGGCAGGAGTTCTGCAACTTTCTCCGCGTCATCGTCATCATCCGGGTCTGCCTGCCGAATCGCTTTTTCTGTTATGTATAGTGCAAGATCCAGTCCGTCCCGGTTGTCGTCGTAAATACCGCCGAGGGCGTTGTATGCGGTTTCACTGATGCCGTCTATGTCTGTGGGATTGTCCTCCTCCGATTCCGCCCCATGTTCTCTCAATACAAAGCAAAGGGCATCTTCCCGGTAACTGAGGGCGTGGCGGATGGGGGTAATCCCTTCGTTGTTTTCCGCATTTATCATTTCCGGACAGTGTTGAATCAGCCGAAATGCAGCCGTTCTATGGTGGTTTTGCAAGGCTGTCATCAGAAGGGTATTGCCTTTTTCGTCCACATAACCGGTTTCCGCGCCTTTTTCCAGAAAGATTTCCGTCAGCGGCCATGCATATTTGGCGCTGCTTTCGACGGAAAGCAATTGTTCCAGCGGCGTGAATCCGTCTGCGTTTTTACGGTTGATGCCGCAGGTCAGAAGGCGGGCAATTTCTGCTCTTTGTTCCGGGCTGTGCTCCAGACCGGGAGTCCTGTATAATATTTGTCCGTCAAATCGGGGACAGGTCAGAAAATGATATGCGTTCCTGCCTCTTTTGTCGCTGACGGAATCATCCGCCCCGTGGTTCAGCAGGAGCCGGACCATAGCCAGATTCCCCTGAAAGCAGGCCAGTAAAAATGGAGTAAGGCCATGACCCCTGTGATCGGGAATATTAACATCCGCTTCATTGATTCTGCCGTCGCACAGCATTTTCTCCACGGCAGAATAGAAATTATGCAAGACCAAGAGGTGAAACAAGGTAAGCCCCCAACTGCCCACGGGAGAGAGAAGCTCATTCGTTCCGCATTCTGCCGCACAACTGTCAGCCTTTTGGACGGTCTCTTTGTCCAGAATATAATAATGATAGGTATAGTTCTCATAATCTTCCACCCACCAAGGTATAAACTTGCATTGGTTGATATTTTCGCTGGATGTTACCAATAAATCCGTTAATTCTGTTTTGGTCATAATTGTCTCCTTCCGGTGCACGGTTTCATAAATATTCCGCCAAATTTTTGTGCTCCGTCCGGTCTGGCGGCTTTTTTTCAGTCAACGATGCCGCCTTCGCCTTGTATTCCCTCAAACGTTTGTTTTGACATAGGGCGTCTATCGGCGGCTGCACAGCTCAGCCTTTGGAGCAGTGAGGCAATGAGTTCTCATCGGCTTGCAGGCTGATCATTTATGGGCTGTTTTTTGATTGAAATATGGTGTTATTATAGCATGGAGGCATGGTCTGTGTCATTGTTTTTATTCTATGAGTTCCTTCTTCTGCCTGATCCGTGGGGAAGCCTGCGCCCCGCTTTGCCCTGTAAACAGAGTTATCTCTTGTGGAATAGTCGGTTATGCATATTTACACATATTTGCCTTAAATACTTGAAACTATTCGGTTGAACGCATACAATTATGACTGTTAAATATTTGAGAAGAGGTGAGTAAGAATGTTTGAGTATATTTCTGCGCCGGAAGCCGCAAAAAATGGGGCATTTCAGAAAGACGGGTACAGAAGCTGTGTGAGGACGGGCGCATATTGGGAGTGGCAAAATTCAGCCGTATGTGGATCTGCATATCAGGCTGCTTGCGCGGTATTTTGGAACTTCGTGGAGCTTGCCGATAGAACTGTCTGCCATTATTGTTGTGTTTTCCATCGTTGCCGCTATTGCCGCGGTTCATGCTCCGGCAAAGCGTATCCACAACATGGAAATTACTGAAATAATCAGCGAATTATAGGAATGAGCGAATTGGCCACTATGGAAAACCTAATATAATGTCTGCCGGACGACGGCAAAAGAAAAAAGCAGTCGTCCGGCAGACATATCAGTATGTTTGTTTAGAAACAGCGGTTTCCCGTGGGAGACATCGGGTTATATGATTGGCGGCAAATATCATATTTACTATTGGCTGAAAAAGTGCTAGTCTGTAATGGAAGAAATTTACACCGGGAGCCATTATGAACAACATTTGCCACGATATTTTCCGGGCCATCCATGAAGGAAAATGGCTGAAAATAGAATACAAAAATAGGGAAGACAAGATTACTAAATATTGGATAGGAATCCGCGGCTTAAATGCGGCTAAGCGCACGCTGTCCGTGGACGGTCTGCATTTGAGCAAATTTACAACGGATTCTTATGATACCATTTATGTAGACTCCATCCTTTCCTCTCAGGTGGTCGAGGGCACTTATTGTCCGGTTAATTCCGGCCTTGTGAGGGATATCTATTTAAATCCTCATAAATATAAAGCTTTGTTTGATAATGTAGCCAACTTAAAGATTCTGAATTATTTGGAGATGTGTAACCGTATGGATGCTACTCCCTATTATTCTGACTTTGAGCTGGTTCAGTATTTGGACAGGGAAAGCTTTTCCGGAGAGAGTTATCAGCTCACTGACGAGCAGTTCCGGGTGATTGTGAAGAACTTCCAATATAAAATGGAAGAGAGGGAGAGAAAGGACGGAAAGCTTGTGATCCAGCAGCTTGCCATGAACGTCTTAAGCATACATACGCAGAAGGGACTGTATGTGCTGGCATACCGGAAGCTGCAGCTTGACATAAAGGACAAGGTTCTGCGGCCGGATGATGAGATTACCATCTGTACGGAGTTTGCCTTCGGGGAGACAAAAGAGAATATCCGAAAGTATCTGGATGCGGAGGAATATGAGCTTTTAAAGGACTTCGAGGCGAATCAGGAGCGGATCAAGGACTGCGTGACAAAGCATATCAAACAGGTTATGGGCGTGGACGATATGCCCTATGTAATCGGGCTGGGGATGGAGGTGGCGTTGGATCTGCATCGGGAATACAGAGCCATTATTGATAAATACAATGAAGGAAAAGCCACAGTGCCGATAAAAGCATTTTTCGGGGATTTATTGAGTCGTCCCATAAGGCGGAAGGAGTATCCCATTACCCTGATTGATGCGAAGATTAATCTGGATCAGCTTCTGGCAATCAACAACGCTATGAAATATCCGGTGGCGTATATTCAGGGGCCTCCCGGCACGGGTAAGACAAACACGATTATCAATACCATAGTGACCGCCTTTTTCAATGAAAGAACCGTTCTCTTTGCCTCCTACAATAATCATCCTATTAACAGTGTATTTGAAAAGCTGCTTCAAATGGAATATAGGGGGAGAAAGATACCGTTTCCCGTGCTTCGTGTGGGAAATGTGGATAAGGTAAAGGAAGCAATTAAATATATTCAAAACGTATATGCGCAGGTGCAGACAATCACCGTATTTGAATCCACTCTGGACAGAAACAAAGACGACAGGATCGCCCGCGCCAAAAGGCTGTCAAGCCTGCTGAAAAGATATGAGGATATACTGGACTTAAAAGAGCGGCAGGAAACGCTGAACCGTATGGTGGAATACCAGAACCGGGTAAAAGCTTCGCTGGAAATGGTTTCCTTTCAGGCAGACCTTCAGGGACGGCAGTTAAAACAGGTTCAGGACAAGCTGGGCGCTTTGGGGGAAGTGACGGACAGAGAGGCTCTTGCCTTGCTGGACCAGAACTTGGAAGAACTGTATAAATACCTTTTTTATACATCCGCACGCTATATCAAAAGGCTTGACGAGGAAAAGTACAAGGAGCTGCGGTATATTTTATTTGAGGAAAATCCGGAAACGCAGGTGGCCAGTTTCAACAAATACCTCAGTAAGACGGAGCATGTAAAAAAGCTGCAAAGGATATTTCCGGTTATGATTACCACCTGCATTTCCGCCCATAAGCTGGGGGGGCCGGAGCCGATGTTTGACATGACGGTGATAGACGAAGCCAGCCAGTGCAATACGGCTGTTTCTCTTGTCCCTATTGTGCGAGGGGAAAACCTGATGCTGGTGGGAGATCCCCAACAGCTGAATCCGGTCATTCTGCTGGACGAGATGGCGAATCAGAAGCTGCGGAAAAAATATCATGTGGCGGAGGAATATGATTACAGGAAGAATTCTATTTATAAAACTTTTCTGGCCTGCGATGCGGTGAGCGATGAAGTGCTTCTGCACAATCATTATCGCTGCAACCGCAAAATCATAGAATTTAACAATCAAAAATATTATAATTCCAAGCTGAACATCTGCTCCGGCAGCACGGAACGGCAGCCCCTTGTATATATGGATGTAAAGAGCAATCCCGGGAGAAATAAAAATACGGCTGACCGGGAGGTGGAGGAGATTGTCCGGTATGCAAAGGGGAATCAGGGAAAGGCTATAGGGGTTATCACGCCTTTTGTCAATCAGAAGAAGCTGATCGAGGAAGCCATACGGCGGGAGAAACTGCAAAATGTAGTATGCGGCACGGTTCATGCTTTTCAGGGGGATGAGAAGGATGTGGTACTGTTTTCCACGGCCATTACCGACCAGACACAGGCCGGAACCTATGAATGGCTGAAAAACAATAAAGAGCTGATCAATGTGGCTACATCCCGCGCAAGAGAAAAGCTGATTGTGCTTTCGGATTCCCGGAATTTGGCGCGGCTGCACCAGAAAGACGGTGAAGATGACTTGTTTGAGCTTGTGGAATATGTGAAACGGAACGGACAGTCCCAAGTCACCGGAAAGCAAGCCAATTCCAGAGCATTGGGGGTAAAGCCTTTCAGCACGGCGACGGAGGAAGCGTTTCTGGCGAATCTGACTCATGCGCTGGAAAATATCTGGCTCACCCAGAGCCGTTTTGAGGTAAAAAAAGAGGTGCCTATCTCACAGGTTTTTCAGAATAATATCAATTACAGTGATCTGTTTTATACGGGGCGTTTTGACTTTGTGGTGTACGAACGTCAGGGAGGGGAGAGCATTCCTGTGTTGGCAATTGAGCTGGACGGCAAAGAGCATTTTGAAGATGAGGCGGTAAAGAACCGCGACCGGAAGAAAAACGAAATCTGCCGTGCACATAATATGCAGATTATTCGCGTGGAAAATTCTTATGCCAGACGCTATAACCATATCAAAGAGATTTTGCTTCGTTATTTTTCTGTGAGACATTGATGCTGTTTACGGTATTACCGGTGCAATTAGAATTTTGCGGGCCGGCTTTTCGAGAGTCCGCTTTGCGGCCTGCAGCGCCTCAATTTAGGAGGCGCTGTCCCGCGGTCCCTCCTAAATTGAGACATACATCTCCAAGGGGTGACGTACACTTTAGAGAGAGTATTTTAAACATGAGCTAAAGTAAATAGTTATTATCCTTGTCGGCTACCTGTAGGGAAGCAAGAATATACGTTGCATAACCCTCGGCAACAAGCGGCTCCAACTTACACAAAGCTTCGGCTTCTTCATAGCTTTCTGTTTTAAAAATGACCATACCGGCAACACCGGGATAACCCTTGAAGGGGCCGCAAAGCTCAATTTTGCCTTCGGAATCCAATTTTTTTAAGTTTTCCACATGCCTTGTGATTACGGCTTTCGTCACTTTATTATAGGATTTTCCTTTTTTTATTGTCATTACATATAACCATTTTTCCATGCATATACCTCCGGGCGCACTTTAGAGCGCGTTTTAAATTATAGTTTTGGGAATAAAATGCTGTTTGCCATGCCTATCCAGATGGCAGAAAATCGCCTCCTTCCTTCGTGTCGGTAAAAAATTGTGTAATATCGCCGCAGATAACGTGAACATTAAAGCCTGTTTGAAAAATTATTTTCCCGGTTTGCTTGTCTCGCTTTGCGGTCTGTCCTCCAAAGAAAGCATTTTCAAACACGCTCTAGGAATAGATATTCACAATTTCAGCAGCCCTTTTCCGGAGCATATTGCGGGCGGTTTCCGGTTCTATAATCTCCACATGCTTTCCGAAAGACAAAAGATAATGAATCGTCCAGTTATTTAATTCATATGGAGCCGAGACATAATAATTTCCGTCATCACCTAGGCGGACTTGGTTCTCTTGGAATTCATCAAATAGCCTGTATGCAATTTCAGGTGAAAATTTTAATTTTAGGACGGGAATCTTATATTCTCCTTTGCATTCGGACGTCAGGGAATAGTCCGGCGGTAATTCCCGCTCAAAAATTTCCGGAACAATTTGAAGATGCTTGATTCTGGAGAGACGAAACGTTCTGATTTCTTTTTTGTACCTGCAATATCCGACAATGTACCATGCATGGGATTTAAAAACCAGCTGCAAAGGTTCTATTGCTCTTTCCGATTTATTACATTCGGAATTGAAGTAGTGGAATGTAATCACATGCTTATTTAGAATAGCATATTGCAAATCCGATATTTTTATCTTTTCCTTTTCATCGCTTCCCCAATATGAAAAATCAACGGCAAGCCATTTAGGCTCCAATGCGTTTCGGAAAACAGCGCTGATTTTACTTAATGCCGTTTCTGCGTCGGGATACTTGGCAGCCTGCAATATTTGCAAACCTTGAAAGACGCTCTGCTGTTCCCCTTTGGATAATAGTGACTTGTCAATGGTGTATCCGTCCATTAAGGAGATCCCCCCACCGGTTCCCTTCGCAGACAATATTGGAATTCCCGCAATCGTCAAAGTGTTTATATCCCGATAAATTGTTCTTGTCGATACATGAAAAAAATCGGATAATTCTTTTGCCGTAACGTGTCCGTGATTGACTATATAAAAAACCATCTGAACCAACCGCTCAATCTGCATCGTAACCGCTCCTTTAGCTGTAAATAAACTATAGCATATTCAATATGACACGTAGCTGTCTCATTAGAAAAAATATGATTAGTTACAATATAGCGTATTAAAGCTGACTTTACAAATGCATTTTTGGGAGAAATAAGCAGCCTTTTGAGAGAAATAAACTGTCTTTTAAGAGAAATAAGCTGTCTTTTAAGAGAAATAAGCTACCTTTTAAGAGAACATAGCTGTCTTTTAAGAGAAATAAGCTGCCTTTTAAGAAAACATAACTGCCTTTTAAGAGAACATAGCTGTCTATTTATGAGGTCCATATGTATCTTTCGGGGAGGTTTCGAGAGATTGTGCGGCTTTGTCAGGGTAATTCTTGAAAAAGTCTGTACACTGTGATATAGTGAGTTAATACTTTCGGAACCAAATATTAAAAGGACAAATTCAATTGTACATCCAAGAAATTCACCGGCTTTCCCGTATGACAGCGGGTAGGATGTAGGGGAGTTTCATTAGAATAGGATATTACTATATGATAAGGCTGAAGACGGAAAATTTTGATCCGGCGCAAATCTTGCGGTCGGGCCAGTGCTTCCGCATGAAAGAAGAATCGGAGGGGTTGTATTCTGTGATTGCCGGACGGCGTTACCTGACGCTGGAGCGGCAAGGGGCGGAATGTGTCTTTCATTGTGACGAAACGGAATTTTATGATTTTTGGGAACAATATTTTGACCTCAAGGAAAACTATGCTTCTTATATAGAGAGAATTGCGCCGGAGGACGTATATTTAAAGAATGCTGCGGATTTTGGCAAGGGTATCAGAATACTGCATCAGGATCTCTGGGAAATGATCGTTTCTTTTTTGATTTCGCAGCAGAATAATATTGTGAGAATTCGTCGGTGCATTGAAAATATCTGTGTGCACTATGGAGAAAAGCTTACAAATATCCACGGCAGTACATTTCATGCTTTCCCCATTCCGGAGGCATTGGCTGGGCTGGAGGAGAATGCGCTGATGGCATGTAATCTGGGCTATCGCAGTAAGTATGTGGTACGGACGGCAAGGAGCGTGGCGGAGGGAAAATGTGATTTAGACTATATCGGAAAGGCGTCATATAAGGAGGCGCGGGAAGGACTGCTGCAATTATTCGGAGTAGGGGAAAAGGTGGCGGATTGCATCTGCCTTTTCGGCTTGCACAAGCTGGAAGCATTTCCTGTGGATACACATATCAGACAGGCATTGCAGAAGCACTATGAGAAGGGCTTTCCCATGGACTATTATAAAGGAGTTCAGGGAGTAATGCAGCAATACATATTTTACTATGAACTGGCAGGCAGGAATTTTGAAGATCCCAAGTAGTAAGTGTGAACGGAATGAAGATTTTCTAAGGTTGGAAAGAGGGGGTGTAAACACTCCCTCTTTGTACCCAACCTAAGAAAATCTAAGTCATTCCGGGAAGAACGCAAGAACAGCGTTCTTCCGGCCTTGCACCAGTTCATAAATTGTTTGTGTTGGCTGTGGCGGCATGTGTGGAAGTTTGGAAGTTAAACTTTTAAATATTGATTGGTATGTGTGTAAGAGGGTGTGTAAACATCCCTCTTTAAGCGCACTAGAGGTATAAGAATGGATAATATGGCAATGGATTCCGTTACGCGGCAATTGATGAAGGAATTAAAATTTACACGGATAATATGTATGATTTTGTCTGTACTGACACTCTGTTTGTTGGCGGGCGGGCTGTTTTTATATGGAAAGGTAAGGAAGCTGGCCGAAATCTGTGAGCCTGTGGTGGAACAGGTATCACAATTGAATGTGGAGAGTCTGAACAAAACCTTGGAGCATGTTAATGTATCCATGGAAACCGTGGACTGGCAGCAGGTGTCGGATGTGTTAGGAGAACTGGATGTGGATGCGCTGAATTCGGCAATAGAAGGGCTGGATACTGAGGAGATCAGCAAATCACTGAAGAATCTGAATGACGCTGCGGACAGAATCAGGGAGGTAAGTGAAAATTTGAGTTCGCTGGCGCAATGGTTTGGGGGATTGTTCCATAACGGCCAATAACCGGACTGTTTTTCCATTCTTGTCCACAGCATCGTATCAATTTTCTGTCCTCTGTCAGTGATTACTGCGGAATCCAACAGAACAGGCATTCTGCAGTAACTGACTATCTCACTTTTTCCCGAACAAACGGCTCCTCAACTTTAGAATCAATTAAGATACCGTATTTCTCCGGACGGCGGTAAGCGTTGCCGTGTACTTCGCTGTTACGGTAGCGGCGGAGCTGTGCCAGATCCAGTTCGGCAATATAGATGCCTTCATCTTTGCCTGCCTGAAGAATACAGGTGTCCCGGGAACCCTTTAGTTCGGGAAGATAAGCCACACCGTCAAAGACATTGGAGCCGCCGTTACAGTCGGGCACGGAAGCCGGATAATTGCAGGTTGCAATGGCAAGCATATTTTCGTATGCCCTGCCGCGGAGTTGGGAAAGCCGGTTGAGTTCCATAGGACATGCATTGGGAACCAGAATCAGTTCTGCTCCCTTTAGCATCAGTATTCTTGCGCTCTCGGGAAACTCTCTGTCAAAGCAGATCATGGCTCCTACCTTTACTTCTCCGCAGGCGGTATCCAACGAGGCGACGTGAAAATCTTCTCCGGGGGTCAGGTGCCGCTCAACATCAAAATCACAGGTATGTACCTTGGCATAAGTAAATTGCTGCCTGCCGAACCGGTCAAAGAGAACCATAGAATTTCGGGGATGATTTTCGTACTTTTCAAGGAGAGTAATGCCTACAGCCATATTGATTTCACCGGCAAGGACTCCGAAAGCTTTGACAAAATCACTTTCCACGGAGATGGCTTCGGCTTTCCATTCGTCTACCGGCCGGTCATAAATACGATATCCGTTGCTCCACATTTCGGGAAATAATGCGATGTCGGCGCCTAATGCCTTTGCCCTTCTGCAATAGTCAATTCCCTTCTCAAGATTTTTATCCAATGAGTCACATGGAACTATTTGTAAAAGTGCAATTTTTAGAATGTTCATTTTTATACCCACTGCGCGCTGCGGCGCGCACTCAAATCAAAAGTTGAATACGCATTTTTATTCAACCTTATACCCCTCTGCGCGCTGCGGCGCGCACTCAAATCAAAAGTTGAATACGCATTTTATTCAACCTTATTCCCCTCTGCACGGTATATTTGAGCCAAATTGTGACGCATATCTGTCAGAAAGCAATTTTCAAACACGCTCCGGTAGATTTTTCAGGAGCCTTCATTCCGGAAAACCCTTGCTTTCAGATTTTGGAATATGAAAGCATGAATTTTCTGAAGGGAACAGAGTCTGCCAAAAGGCGTCTCTTCCGTTCAATGAAATGGTATCTTGGAATACGGGAAAGCGCGTTTCTGTATTTGGAATATTGTATAAAGTATACTTTTTTAAACTTTACCATACTTTATAGCGATTGGCAAGAAGAAAATAAATTTAATAAAAAAATTTAGGAAAATATAATTATTATAATCTTGACACGCAGTAATTCATATGATATTCTATGAGAACTCTTTGCACTGCATATAAGTCTACAGTACAAACTGAACAGACCGTGGCAATAAGTCATGGAGTCGGGTCACATAAGTGACAGTGGAATCTTTCATCTGCGGGACAGTAGCTGTTAATACTGATTCGTGGGTGTTCCTTATTCTTTTTTTCAAAAGTGTTCACGGAAAACTCCCATAAATATTTAGTGCCATAGAGCTATCTTAAATTTTGGAGGTAACTGATATGGGGAAAAATGATAAAACGAACGAAGATAACTTTCAAAAAGTAGCAAACGAAGTGTCGGTGGTTACTATTATCGGCAATACGATACTGTCTGTAATAAAGCTTTTTGCAGGCATTATCGCTCATTCCAATGCCATGGTCAGCGACGCGGTACATTCGGCGTCGGATGTATTCAGCACCATTGTAGTAATTATCGGTATCAGGCTGGCGGCAAAGCAGTCTGACAAGGAACATCCGTATGGACACGAACGGCTGGAATGCGTTGCCGCAATCATTTTAGCAATGGTTCTTTTTATTACAGGTCTGGGGATCGGCATGGAAGCGCTGAAAAATATTTTCACTGGTGATTATGTCAGTTTGCAGATCCCCGGTATTTTAGCATTGATCGTAGCAGTGGTTTCAATTTTGAGCAAAGAGGGCATGTATTGGTATACAAGACATTATGCAAAGAAGATTGATTCAAGCGCATTAATGGCGGATGCATGGCATCATCGTTCGGATGCATTTTCATCCGTCGGCGCACTGATAGGAATCGGGGGTGCGAGACTGGGTTTTCCGATTATGGATTCCGTTGCAAGTTTGGTTATTTTCTTGTTTATCGTTAAGGCGGCTTTTGATATTTTTAAGGACGCCATAGATAAGATGGTGGATCATTCCTGTGATGAAGAGACGGAGAAGCAGATTTTTGATTGTGTTATGGAGAATGAAAATGTATTAGGGATTGATTTGCTGCAGACCCGTATTTTCGGTAATAAGATATACGTAGATGTGGAGATTCAGGTAGATGGATCATACACTTTGCGGGAGGCACATAATATAGCGGAATCGGTGCATAAAAAAATCGAACGGAATTTTTTGAAGGTAAAACATATTATGGTACATGTAAATCCAAAAGCATAGAAGAATGCTAAATTGCATTAAAGGAGGAAAACACCCGACTGGATTTAATCAGTCGGGTGTTTTCGCATCC